>ENA-OQAS01000165-OQAS01000165.1-human-gut-metagenome-genome-assembly--contig:-NODE-165-length-35081-cov-2.287120_pt1 | contig 35081 bp, 41 predicted proteins | sample MGYA00242733_ERZ504523 | MGnify/ENA primary metagenome ERZ504523 (study PRJEB26092, sample SAMD00036239) | human gut metagenome | host: Homo sapiens | study: EMG produced TPA metagenomics assembly of...
AATAATGACGGCATTATGGCAGGCGCAATCGATTCGGCAAGTTAGGCTGAGATTGGATGATCAATAGGGGCAATAATGCTACAGTTGGCTCTCAGGAAAGGGCGTGGCATCAGTAATTCTGGCGGCTGTGCTGAATCTATCATGGCCAGTCAGCGTGTTTGCACGGTGCTCATCGATCGAGGTGTCGTTTTTATAAATGCGAAATATCTCCTGTTCGGCATGGGAACTCCCAATGCGCCCACCAAGAAGCTGATAAATTTGACAGATACTTTCTGCATTTCCAATCGTTCGAAGATGTCCCTTTTCGATCCAGACCGCTTTATTGCAAAGACGTTCGATAAGATGATTATCATGCGAGACAATCAAGACAGTTACACCGTGGTCTTTAATGAGGGACTGTATTCGCCGCTCGCATTTCTGTTGAAACATAAAGTCACCAACAGAAAGAACTTCATCCACTATAAGAATCTCAGGAACAATTACCGTTGCAATAGCAAAAGCGATACGGGCAACCATGCCAGAGGAGTAATTTCTTTAGGGGCATGTCAAGAAATTTTTCAATTTCGGCAAAATCGACGATTTCATCGAAATGCTCTTCGATAAATTTTTTCGGATAGCCTAATAATGCGCCGTTTAAGTAGATGTTCTCGCGGGCGGTAAGCTCCATGTCGAAGCTGCGCCCAATTCAATAAGAGGTGCAATGCTTCCGTTGACTGTGCATGTTCCTTCGCTTGGTTCTAATACTCCTGCAATTATTTTGAGTAGAGTCGATTTGCCTGAGCCGTTTGTGCCTAATATGCCAAAAACGTCCCCCTTTTTTACTTCGAGGGAAATATGATCCAATGCGCGAAACTCCTTAAAGCGGAGTTCTCGTCGTGCTAAAGCGATCGCGTACTCTTTGAGGTTATTCATGGTTTCACTTGCCATATTGAAAACCATTGATACGTCATCGACTTTGATCATGGTTTCGTTGGAAGTAATGGCATCTTCTTCTGAAAAAGAAGCTTCACCCAAGAAAGATGTATTAACTGTTTCAGGCATATCTATTCACCTATACGTAGAGAATGAATTTCTTTTCAAGCTTACGAAAAACGACAAATCCAATAATGAGCATCAAGAAGCCCATTCCAAAGCATAGAAGATTCAGCTCTAAGCTCGGGGTTATGTTCCAAAGTGCAATATCGCGCATATAGGTAACATAATGATACATGGGATTAAAGTTCATTATTGTCATCATCCAGTCGGGCAAAATGCTAATAGGGTAGAAAAGCGGCGTCGCGTAAGTCCATGCGGTTATGACGACACTCCACAAGTGGCCGATATCGCGGAAAAAGACTACAAGGGCTGACAAGAGAAATCCTAGCCCGGCACTGAACATCAACAGATAAAAAAGTAGTAATGGGAGAAACAGCAGATTGATGGTTGGTGCAACCTTAAAAAAGATCATTACCGCTGCAACTGCAATTAATGAGAGAACATAGTTCACAAGCTGGAAAAGTACTTTTTCTAAGGGAAAGAGAATCTTTTCAATTCGGATTTTTTGATAAGAGCAGACGAATCGATAATTGAGTTCATTGCTGTAGTTGTTGAATCTGACATTAAGGTAAAAAGAGTACTTCCTAAAATAAGGTAGAGAGGAAAGTTCTCGATATCAAAGCGAAAAAAGGTACTAAATACTGCAGACAATACGATCATCATTAGCAACGGGTTTAGCACAGACCAAAGTACACCTAAGACGCTTCGACGATACTTAAGCTTAAAGTCCTTTGAAACCAGCGAAGAAAGAATAAACCAATTGCGTTGCAGTGCTGATTTTTGGTTTGTTGCCACGCAGGAACCTCCACCTATATACAAGTTTGCTGTAAAAAGTAAACCAGCAACACTGAGTTATTAAACTATATTATTCTATCGTACGAGTATTTGTAAGGATATCAATTAAGGTTTGGCTGCATACGAAGTGCAGATTTGCGGTAAGTAAAATAATCGATAATTAAAACTTGTATGACATGGCACATAAGTGAGGTCTTATGGATCGATCCAAAGAAAGCAAGATCATAACCCTGCTGACAAAGTGGCAAAAAGCAATCGATGAATCGCAGAAGGGGTTCTATGCTTCATATTTAGGCTTATTTTGCTGCTTTTTTATCTTGTATATGTTTGGCTATTTAATTAACGGACGAGGTTTTATCTGGGCAACTGATGGGCTTGAACAGCAATACATGTTTTTTGTTCTTCAAGGTGAATGGCTGAGAGAATTATTGACAAATATTTTTGTCGAACATTCTTTTATTGTTCCTATGTGGACTGATATGGTTGGGTATGGTGCTGACTATGTCGTTTCAATTGGCAACACCTTGGGGAATCCTATTTTGTGGCTGTCTGTCTTTGCGACTGCGGAAAATGCCGATTTATTGTTGAACGCAACGGTTCCGATAACTTTGCTATTGGCTGGATTTGCGTTTCTTGGATACTGTCTATATAAAAAATTCGATCGTTTTTCTTCGTTGATTGGCTGTATGATCTACCTTTTTGGGGGATATAGCCTTATTGCGTTTTCTCAGATTTACTTACTCTATCCTTTGGTTTTAGCTCCGCTGGTTCTTTGGGGTGTAGATAAGGTATTCGACCGAAAGTCTCCAGTTCTGTTTATTTGTGCACTTTTTCTTTGCTTTTTTTGCTCAGTAAGTCAAGCATATGTAACTTGTTTGGCTTTATTGGTTTATTGCTTAGCGAAAGTTTTCAATTTGCCCGAAAAACTACGGCAAAATCATTCTTAATTTGGGTAATCAAAATTCTTAGTTGTATTGCCCTTGCTGCCTTACTAGCAGGAGTGATGTTTTTCCCAAATGCGGTATCTCTGCTTTCACAAGATCGCTTGGGACTCGATCGCTACGAAAGCCTTACTTACTCACTTGCTTATTATTTGCAATTGTTAGAAGGTTTTATTTCTCCAACTTCCGTTGGTGCGGACTGCATTTTCGGATTTGCACCTTTGGCGCTTGTGGCAGTATTCGGATTATTTTTCGCAAAAAAATATCGAGTTAGATGCTAAATCAAAGCGAGTTTTGCGAATTCTATTTATCGTCTTTACCCTGTTTTTGTGTTTACCTTTAGCTGGGCGTATCTTTAATGGGTTTGCTTATCCAAATAATCGGTGGGTTTGGATATATGCATTGCTAGTGTCGCTTATTGTTGTCGTACTATTGCCTTCTTATAGAAAAGCAATCCAAAAAGGCGAAAAGAAAGTTGTAATTGCTTCGTGTTGTTATGGACTCGCTTGCATGGTTCTTTTGATGTGGTACACAAGCGAATCTTTCTATGCGCTGCTTGCCTTATTATTCGCGACTGTTGTGCTTTGTTATGTCTTTAAAGACAAAAGGGCGTTCTTTAATGCATCGATGATTGGTGTAGTAGCGGTTGGTTGCTTATACGTATCGTGTCAATGGGGTAGTGGTTCAAGTGCGACACAAGTTCAGCTAGGCGAATCATATAACTATACTGTAAGGGATGACGCTTCATCCATTGTTATGAATGTCGAGGGAAGTTCTGATCAGCGATATGATTCTGCGGAGACTCATCTTTGGCGCAATGGAAATATTGCTAATGGAATGTTAGGAAGTACGTTTTATAACAGTTTCTACAACAGCTACATTGATCAATATCATACGAGTTTAGGGTTAGCTACATCATCGATGAATTTTTCATATGCTGGATTTAATTCCCGAACCACAATGGAAGCAATGGCGGGAGTGACTAATTTTTTAGTTCCTTCAAATGACACAAGCATGCTTCCGCCGCTTTATCGGACTTAGTGGCTCAAGGAACAGTAAAAGAAGAGGACTATGCGGTATATCAGGCAGAAAATACTCTTCCTCTTGCTTTACTTACGACTCGGCTATTTCGCGTAGTTCATATGATTCGATGTCTATTGCCGAGCGACAGGATGTATTGACACAAAGCGTTGTCGTTGATAATCCTACGCAAGATGACTCGAGCAATATCCGTTCGTATGCTCAGGAAATTCCTTCAGAGTTGAGTTTTAATCAACAAGGTGATGATATTGTCGAAGTTTCAGACAATCAAACGGCTGCGCAAAAGCAGTCAGGAGTAACCATTGAGGGAAATACAATTGCAATAACTAAACCCAATACCGTTTTGTATTTGAATGCGTCCATTCCTGCTGGAACAGAGGCATATTTTATGTGTTCTGGGATGGATTATGAGCCACTAGAAAAAGGCATCGATTCAAATCTTAGTAAACGCGAAAAAGTCTGGGCATTTTTGGACCAGCTTACATCTGAAGATTCTAAAGAATGCAAAATTATGGTTTCCGGTGAAGGTATGGTGCAGGAGATATGGTTTATGAACAACAAGCACCATCTGTATGGCGGGAAAGATGATTGGGCGGTAAATATTGGCTATTCTGATGAGGAGCGTCATACAATTGCTTTGGAGTTTAGCTCTCCTGGCGTGTATTCGTTCGATAGCTTTGGTGTATTTGTTCAAGATACTTCGGCGGTTGAGAACGATATCCAAGAGCTTTCAGCAAATAGTGCAACAGAAATACAAGAATTCGACAATGGGTATTCTTGCGTTGCAACAGCAGATAATTCGGATGAGTATTTGTATTTTCGCATTCCATATGCTTCAGGTTGGTCTGCGTCAATTGATGGAGAGCCAGTAGAAGTGCTAAACGCCAATGTTGGTTTTATGGCTGTTAAACTGCCAGAGGGAACTCATCAAGTAGAGCTTCGCTATGAAACCCCAAATTTACGAACTGGGGCAATACTGTCTTTAGTTGGTTTGGTTGTTGCGATCGGGTTCGTGATGGTTTCAAAGAAACGTAGTAAAAATACAGCATAAGTTTTCATCAATAGGTAAGATGACAGACAAGACATTCGATGTTTTAGACTTAATGGAGAATAAGGCATTTTCCAACTTCATAGTTTCGACGTTGATAATTTAGAATGGTGCATCAATGATTAAACATAAGCTGTCAAATGTTGTTTTGAAAATTGAAAAACATATGACTCAATATCCTGAGGTATATTATCGAACGGAAAATGTTGCTGGCGGTTCTGCGGAATTTGACGAAGAGACAAATGCTTTAGCGATCAGCGGGAAGTAGATTTTCTTACATACTTCAATTGTTGTTCAGTTGCGAAATGGCGTAAGTATGCAAATGTTCAAAAGGTATTACTTCATTTAGAGCTTTCGGGCGATGTTGCTACATTGCAATTCAACGGAATGACTCACAAAGATAGTCATCCTTCTGTTTTGATGGAAGGCCGACGTCTTCTCGGTGGCATCAAGCAAGAAGACGGGCGTACTGTTTTTGAGATTGAAGTTCCGTTTACCGATAAGGATATTGTGGGGTTTGTTTTGCAAGTTCGCGGAATAGCGTACCTGCATGACGCCTTTTATTTTACCGAGGTGGACGAGACGAATATCAACTCGGTAAAGCTTGCTCTATCGACCACTACTTTTAAAAAGGAAGAGTATATAGTTCCAAATATTGAGTTGGTAAAGCAAGAAGTACTGGGATCCAACGATCCTGTAGCAAAAGCTTTTCATATGTTTGTGGTAGATAATGGCTGTACATTGGATTCTGATGCTTTAACCGATGACGGGGTAAACGGTTCTTCCAAACAAAACGTGGGTGGTGCTGGTGGATTTGCTCGTGGAATGATGGAAACACTTGCAAGTTCGGAGGGATTTACCCATATCCTGCTCATGGATGATGACGTTAAAGTTTCTGCCGAAAGTTTAAAACGAACTTACAATTTGTTAGCTTTAGCGCAAGGTAAGTACAAGGATGCCTTCATTAATGGAGCAATGCTTGCTATCGAAAAGCCTAACCTTCAGTTTGAAGATGTGTCGTATGTAATTAAATCAGGTGCATATCGCCGTGTTAAGTGGGAAAAGATTTATATAGATCAAGTTGAAGATATTGCTGAAAATGAATCTATCGATGTTGAAGTTAAGAATGCATACGGTGCATGGTGGTATAGCTGCATTCCATTGAAAGCGGTTCGAGAAAGCGGTTTACCCTTGCCGTTGTTTGTTCGTTGCGATGATGTTGAATATGGCATGCGTATAAAGCCAACATATATGACTATGAATGGCATTTGTGTTTGGCATGAGGGCTTCGAGGGAAGATTCCGTCCGTCTGTTGATTGCTACCAATATATTAGAAATTTCATGGTGATGATGGCGATGGATGATTGCGCCTCGGAAAAAATGTTTGTAGCGCGTTGGGAGCGAAATATCCGTCTCCATATGCGTACGTTAGAGTACGACACGGTCGAGTTATTCTTGGACGGTATGGAGGACTATCTTAAGGGTCCTGAGTATTTAGCAAGTGTGAGTGGCGAAGAGCTGATGAAGAAGAATGGTGCGAAGAATGAAAAGCTTGTGCCAGTTGGAAACGTTCAATCAAGAATGATTTCATCTATGAGGCATAGCAAACGAGCGTTTGGTGGCGAATCATATATTGGTCAGTTTTTACGTGTTTGGCGAACCTTGCCTTATGACCGCCACTTATTGCCTGATGCTTTGTTGCGTGACAAGCCAGAGGCTGTTTTCTATAGTGGGTTATCAGTTCTTTCTCCGCGAACTATGGCGACAAAAACACTAGTTGCATTTGACCTTGATGGCAAAAATGCAGCTGTTCGCCATATGGATCGTGATCGCTATAAGGAGCTTATGCGCCGTTTTGCCCGCTTAAAGAAAGAGCATGCTGAGCATGGTGCTGAGGTTCGCGCTGCTTACAAGACTGCAAAACCCTGGCTAACTTCTTGGGATTTTTGGAACAGCTATCTAGGCACGGATTTAAAACCAGCGGATAACTAGCGAGTTTTCGGTTTGGTTATTAAAGGCCTTCGAGAAATAGTTCGGAGGCCTTGTTATACATATTCAATTTCTGGATGAAATTTTAGCCCCTCCAGATTACCTTGGATAATCGTTTTCAGGCGTTCTCCTTTTTTGCTTTTTGCCTTAGTGAGTACCAGGAGCGCATGATATAGACCGCGTACTAAGATATATCCATATCCCTTAGCGCCTTCACGGCGATAGAAAACTACATCATTGCGATACGCCAACTTGTAGCGGCTTATTTTTTCTTCCGAATCAAGAGCGATATTGCCAACGCCGTTGCTCTTTGATTTGTGGGTTACTACGCTCTTTCCTGCAAGATAACAGGGATATTTGCGCGAGATACGGCGAGTGAATTCCCAATCGTCAGACCAGATAAAGAAGTCTTTAATAGGTAATCCAAGTTCCTTGATGATCCGCGCTGGAACAAAAAGCGACACAAATGATGCGAGGGTGCAAGGCTGCAGTTCCGGAGAAAAATCAGTGATATTTTTAGTTAATGGATGGCGCTGGGTGTTCATAGTGCAAATGCTACCGTCGGTCCAGCGGCAAACACTGCTTATATAACCATACTGTCCGTTTAACTGTGCGTCTGCTTTTAGAAATTCTTGCAGAGTGTCTTCATGGGGCATGCAGTCATCATCCATTACCCACACGTAGTCGTAGCCCAGTTCTACGGCTTTTCTCATGCCGTAGTTAAAGCCTCCTGCGCCACCTAAGTTGGATCCAGTATTGAAATAAAGGATCTGCTTTGTATTTGCTAGCGGTTTTAAGGCTTTCGAGGTTCCGTCGGTGCTGGCATTGTCGATTACAAGAATATCCAGGCTTGTTTCGCATGCTTGTGAAGCATCCGAAAAGTTTTGGTTCTGAAGACAGCTAAGGCATTCAAGAAGCAGATCTTTTCGATTATAAGTAACAACAACAGCTGCAATTTTGGGCATTTTTGTCCTTAATAAAAGTGGAAGTAATTTTCAATTCATATGGTAAAGGATATAGATAATGGGTGAGAAATTACTTTAAGAAAACTTTTGTGGTGGTTGTCTTTTTGGTTGGGTATGAGGAACTTTCGTTGGTGTCTACCAAGCTCCAAGCGGTAGGGAAGCGGCGCCTCGGTGCGTCCAATGCAGTCTGAAGTAGCATTCGTAGAGTCAAAACGACTAAAATCTATTAACAAAACAACCGTAAAAACAAAATCGGGGATTCACCTATGAAAAAGTACGTAATGGCGCTAGATGCGGGAACAACCAGCAATCGTTGTATTTTGTTTGAGAAAGACGGAACTATCGCCAGCATTGCACAAAAGGAATTCACGCAGTATTTTCCTCAACCTGGATGGGTGGAGCACGATGCTGATGAATTTGGTCTACTCAGCTTGGTGTGGCTGTGGAGGCGATGTCGAAAATTGGGGCATCGGCGGAAGACATTGCAGCAATAGGCATTACCAACCAAAGGGAAACAACCATTGTCTGGGACAAAACAACAGGAGAACCCGTATGCCAGCTATCGTTTGGCAATGTCGAAGAACGGCAGAGTTTTGTGATGAGCTGAAGGCGCAAGGCTATACCGACACGATCAGGAAGAAAACGGGATTGATTATCGATGCCTATTTTTCAGCTACCAAAATTCGTTGGATATTAGATCACGTCGAGGGCGCGCGAGAAAAAGCTGAGGCGGGCGAGCTCCTTTTTGGTACGGTGGAAACGTGGCTCATCTGGAAGCTAACCAAGGGAAAAGTTCATGTGACGGGCTATTCGAACGCCGCTCGAACCATGCTCTTCAATATCAACACCCTTGAATGGGATCAAGAAATCCTCGATCTTTTGAAAATCCCTCGTTCCATGTTGCCGCAGCCAATGCCGTCAAGTTGTGTATATGGTGAAACTGCCGCACCGTTTTTTGGCGGGCCGATTCCTATTGGCGGCGCTGCAGGAGATCAACAGTCTGCTCTTTTTGGCCAGGCATGTTTTCATCCCGGAACCGTAAAGAATACCTATGGCACGGGCTGCTTTTTGCTAATGAACACAGGAGAAAAGCCCGTTTTTCCGACAACGGCTTGCTGACCACCATTGCATGGGGTTTAGATTATGCTCTGGAAGGGTCAATTTTTGTAGCGGGATCAGCCATTCAATGGTTACGCGACGAGCTACGTCTAATCGATTCCGTTGCGGATTCCGAATACATGGCGAAAAAGGTAGAGGATACCAATGGCTGCTATGTAGTTCCTGCGTTTACCGGACTGGGCGCGCCTCATTGGGATCCTTATGCAAGAGGAACTATTGTGGGTATCACTCGTGGGGTAAACAAATATCACCTCATTCGGGCGACTTTAGAATCACTTGCCTATCAGGTTAATGATGTCATACGAGCAATGGAGGCGGACTCTGATATTTCTCTAACCTCGCTTCGCGTTGATGGTGGGGCGAGTGCCAATGATTTCTTGATGCAGATTCAAGCGGATATTATGGGAGCTCCCGTAAACGACCAAAATGTATCGAAACTACCGCTATGGGGGCAGCTTATCTTGCCGGTTTGGCTGTTGGCTACTGGAAAAATCGCGAAGAAGTGGAAGAGAACTGGGCGGTAGACAAAATCTTTAGTCCTTCCATTTCGGAAGAGGAAAGGCAGCAGAAAGTCAAAGGATGGAATAAAGCGGTCCGCTGCTCTTATCTTTGGGCGAAAGAAGATTAGGGGATATTCCCACGTCCGAAGTGCGCAAAACAGGCCTATAATAAGACGGTTCATAAGGCGATATAAACAGATAGATAGAACGAGGTAGCACGTGACTTGTGCAATTATAGGATGTGGCAACGCCTTCCCGCATTGGACGTAACAAATGATCATATGGCGCAATTGGTTGAGACGAGCGACGAATGGATATCAAAGCGTACAGGCATCAAGAGCCGCAAGTTGCCGTAGAGGAGACCAGTACTGATCTTGCTGAGACAGCTTCACGCAAAGCGCTTGGCTGGACAGATGGTGGCTACGCAGAGCGCACCATAAAGCCAGAAGATATTGATCTGATAGTATTTGCTACCGTAACCCTGATGTTTTGGTTCCTTCTAATGCGGCCATTTTGCGTCGTCGCTTAGGTTTGGAAAACGCTGCGTGCTTTGACCTGAATGCTGCTTGCTCAGGCTTTGTATATGCGCTTACCGTTGCGGAAAGCATGATAGTAGCAAGCGCGACGGCATCTAATCGCAGCGACTTTAAGCGCGCTTTGGTGGTGGCAGGTGACGCCCGAGCCGCATTACTAATTGGGCCGATCGTAATACTTGTGTTCTTTTGGGCGATGGTGCTGGTGCGGTTGTTCTGGAGTACGATCCTAGCCGTGCGGGTATTTTGAGCACCTTTATTGCCAACGAAGACGATATTCATAACTCGCTTACGTGTCCTATGCCGCTTGACGTGGTACCACCCTTTGATGAGGGCGGCGTGAATCACGGTGCTGCACAAGCGACCGACAAAAGTCATGCTTCTATCGATGAAGAGCTCGCAATTGTTGAATCGCTTGAGGCGGGCGCGCCTCGTAATGTGTTGCGTATGAATGGGCAGCAGGTTTTTAAGTTTTCTGCACGAGCTATGAATTGGCTGTAACAGAGGTTTGCCAACGCGCGGGTGTTACGCTCGATGAGATCAAACTCATCGTTCCTCACCAGGCAAACGAGCGAATTATTGATTTTGCGGCGCGAAGAATGCATGCACCAAAGGAGCTGTTTAAGCTCTCGATCGAACATCGCGGTAACTCATCGGCGGCAAGTGTCCCTTCTGCGCTTGCCGATGCGTATAACGAAGGCGAGATTAAAAAAGGCGACAAAGTAATCTTAGTTGCTTTTGGTGGAGGCTTTACCTTGGGCGCCGTGTTGTATGAAGTGTAGGCACTGTGCTACAAGGCGTAGGGCCCTTGCTGTACGAAGTGTAGGTACCGTGCTGCGTGAGGTGCGAGTGTCGGTTGCATGAACGTAGATGTCGTGCTGTACGAAGTGTAGTTAGGTTTCATTCACCTGCTCGTAGTTTAAATACTCGTGTCAAATGGTACTCTTTGGGTAGCTTTTAGGTATTTCCACCTTTTATGAGGTGATTTGTGTGGATAGTACTTTTACCCAGCGCGTACAGGAATTGGCAGCGCGCATCGAACCGTATCTAATCGAGAAACGTCGCTTTTTTCATGCTCACCCTGAATTGAGCGGTGAAGAAGTAAATACGACGGCAGCTATAGCGCAAGAGCTTGATGCCATGGGCATAGAATATGCACTCCCTAACGACTTATCCCTGGCCCTGCGCCTGCGCAGTATACAGAAAGTGAAAATCTTGCATCTTTAAAAGAGGCTGGCAAGGCATTTGTACGACAGGATGTTGAAGCGTGGTGCGTGCTGACAAACGCCGCCAACCGCAAGAACGCGTCTGAGACTACTAAGGACCAGGCCACGTCAGTAAACGCTACCAGCAACCAGGACGCATCGGCGAGCGCTGCGAATGGCGATGGCGAGTCGACAAGCGCTGTAAAAAGTGGCTGCATGTCGACAAGCACCACCAAAACTTCCCAGGGTGGTTCTACGATTAGCTCTCAATCAGGTCTTATTGTCACGATCAGAGGGGAAGCGCCTGATGCGTATGACGAGCAAGGCCGACCCAGGCACCGTATAGTTTTGCGGTCCGATATTGATGCGCTTCCTATTTTGGAACAGACAGGCGCGTCATATGCCTCGAAAAACGAAGGTGTGATGCATGCCTGTGGCCACGATTGCCACATCGCAATGATGCTCGGAGCAATCCGCCTGCTCAATGAATTACGCGGGCAACTTCGGGGTGAAGTGCGCATAATTTTCCAGCCCGCCGAAGAAATATCCATTGGCTCGCGGCGAATGATTGCGGCGGGGGCGCTCGATGGGGTGGAAACATCTATGGACTCATATATGGAGCGAAGTGGAAGCGGGAACCGTTTCAATTGAGTCAGGTCCGCGTATGGCCAATACCGACTGGTTCCGTGTCGACATCAGTGGTTCGAGCGCGCATGGTGCAATGCCTCACAAGGGCGTTGATGCCATTGTCGTTGGAGCCGCTATTATCGAAGCACTTCAGGTTGTCGTGAGTCGCGATGTGTCGCCGTTTGACCCAGTGGTTCTTACTATTGGGGAATTTCACGGGGGTGTAGCGCGCAACGTTATGGCAGGAACGTCTTACCTGACCGGAACGGTGCGTTCGTTTGATCCGAAAGTTCGTGAATTCTTGCGCGAGCGCATGGAATTCATGGTTCACCATGTGGCGCGATCTTATAGCGCCAAAGCTGATTTTGAATGGCAATCAGGCAATTCAGCCCTTATCAACGATAAAAATGTGCCAAACGCGCCATAAAATCGGCGGTAAAGGTGTTAGGCGAAGACGCGCTGGCGAAATATGAAGGCACGCTTTCAGGGGAGGATTTCTCTGAATATCTGCGAGTAGTACCAGGAGTGTTTGTTTTTGTTGGAGGGAAAAATCCTGAAAAAGGCGCCGATCACCCTCAGCATAGTTGCTACTACGAAGTGGATGAAAGCGTTCTTGTTAGTGGTGTAAAGCTTGCGGCGCAATACGCTTTCGATTTTCTGAATGAAGATTAAAGGTACTAGCGATAGCCTAAGAATAATTCTCGAAATGAAATACAAATAGTAACGTAAGAGGCATCCTGCGGTTATAGGAATGTGTTGCTATAACCCCATCCTGCAGGATGCTCTTTAGATCTAGATTGCTTTAGATAGAGTTTTAAATTCGAGTTAGACCGTAGTTCAAAAGGGTCTCAGATTAACCTGCGTTCCAGCCGCCATCAACTACCAAAACATCGCCACTGATGTAAGCAGAATCTTCGCTTGCCAAGAAAAGCGCTGCCTTGGCGATTTCTTCGGTGCTGCCCGGCTCAGGTCCGCATGCCAACACGGGCTGAATGCGACCATAACCATTGGGGTTTGGCTGCCCCATAGAAGTAGCAATTTCTGAAGCAATGCCGCCTGGCGCAATGCCGTTCGCTCTAATGCCGTCTTTCATATACATGTAAGCGGTATTCTTGGTCATGGAGATCACAGCTGCCTTTGATGCGCAGTAAATTGCTCCTGCACAGGTGCGCATTCCGCCAAGGGAAGCAACGTTAACGATTGAACCACCATTGCCTTGCTCCAAGAAGACGTTGACTGCTTTTCGCATCGCGCAGAAGGGGCCAAACATATTGACCGCCATAACTTTTTCGTACTTTTCATTAGTGGCATCACCGATAGGACTCATATCGTCCATAATGCCTGCATTATTGATAAGCACATCGAGTTTGCCAAACTTTTCTACAGCAAAATCGATCATGCCTTCACAAATACTCTGATCAGAGACGTCTCCGGGATAAATTTCGATCGTTCCTGGAGCCTCTGTGAGCGATTCCTTGAGTGCCTCAAGGCGTTCTTTTCTGCGAGCGACAGCAACAACAGAAGCGCCTTCAGCAACAAAAAGACGAACAATAGCATCTCCCATGCCGGAAGATGCGCCGGTAACTACTACCGATTTTCCTTGCATTTTCATAGGATCATCCCTTTCGATATACAAAGGCGGGATTAATGAATGCCTTTAGATAACAGTAGTCGAGCAGGCAAAAAGAAAAGACCGCGAGCTGGACTAGCGGTCTTAATTATGCTGTATGAGGGTAAACGGTAGTAAATTTCAGATAAGTGGTTGCTTTAGCTTGTCCAGGGCTTATCGAAGTCGGGTTCCAAACTGCCGTCGTCAGGTCTATTAAACAAAGTTTCCTGTCCGCAGTCCTGGCAAGTGCCCACCAACACCTTATGTTTGTGGAACAGGGTGTAATACAGATAAATCAAAGCAAAGGCTACCGAGAAAGCAGGCATGAAGAAGAAGAAAACAACAACTGCTACTGCTGCCGCCACATGGATATACCATTTTGAGGGAATGCGACGCCTATCGGGGACATATTCCATATTGGTGCTGCCACAGTGGGGACAGGTAATAACAGGTTTTTTATCTTTTCTTTTATTGGGGTTTGTCGGCTCGTATTTCTTGTTTTTCGCCATCCCGAATCCCTCTCTTTTAAACGGGTGAACGCAAAGTTCTCTTATTGAGTACCTCATAAGGGTAACACGTTCATGTGGGGAGAGGTCAATTCTCCTTCATTCGATTCAACACGATATTCAATTTTCAGAATCAATGTATTTCGGGAGACGATACTTTTGACTCGAAATCAAAAGAAGGACAAAATCTCTTTAGGGGATTTGGTCCTCGAAAGGTTATGTGATGTGAATTTTTACAACTCTTGAAGGGTTATATGTCATGAACCCGGATGGTCAAAAGACGTCGACTAAAAGCCCCACATCTTTACTTCGGTTTCGAGCTCTACATCAAAGTGACCTTTCACGGTTTTTGAACATCACGAATGACTTGCAGCACATCTTGGCTGTAGCATTTCCGGTATTTACAACAAAACCTGCATGTTTAAGGGAAACTTGGGCGCCGCCGACGGTATGCCCCTGCATGCCAGAATCCTGAATAAGCTTGCCAGCGAAATACCCGACAGGACGCTTAAAGGTGCTTCCCGCACTTGCCATTTCAAGAGGCTGTTTGGAAGCGCGGCGTTCAGCCAAATCGTCCATACGTGCCTGGATAGCGTTTGTATCATCAGGGTGCAACACGAGTTCAACACTGAGAACGATAAGACCCTCATCACCCATCATTGAGTGGCGATAGCTCCAGTCTGCTTCCTTTGCTTCAAGTGTTTTACTGATCCATCAGGGTAGAGACAGGTTACCGAACGTGCAACGTCTTAAATTCTCCCTCATAAGCGCCCGCATTCATAATGGCAGCACCACCGATAGATCCCGGAATGCCGCTTGCGAATTCATAGCCCGCTAAACCAGCAACACCTGCCGCCTTGGCAACAGCCTCGTTAGTAGCACCAGCTTGCGCAATAATTGTGCTTCCCTCAATAGTGATGTCAGAGAGGGCGTCACCAATTTCGATTACAACTCCTCGAGGCCTTCATCGGATATAAGCAGGTCACTTCCGCAGCCAATAACCCACCAAGGCATGGATGCTTTCTTTGCTGCCTCAATTGCTCCATGTATTTCTTCGGCGTTCTGAGGACGAACCAAGTAATCTGCTGGTCCACCAACATTGAAGGTGGTGTGTTTTGCCATCGGTTCGTCGCAGAGAATAGCATGGGTGTCAAAGATATGTTTCAATTCCTGGAAAAGAATTTCAGTACTCATAGAGATAGTCCTTTAATAGGTCGATAGATTGGTTGTAAGTGTAACGCACCATTAAATAACTTGCGCGTGAGGCATAGCGCGTTAACGCGATGTTTATTTATAAAACGACACTTTTTAATAGGATGGCGAGAAAGATTAATTTTCGCATGATGATTTGTTAGTTTTCGTCAGAAATGGAGTAGCATACACTGGCGGTTATACAAATAAGGTAATACCACCAAGAAGACGCGCGCAGGCTTTGGGTCTTGCTAACAAAACAGGGAAGGATAGAGGGGCAGTATGGAGAAGTATCTATTTTGGGGAGCGTTCTTCTTTGCGTACCTTATTAATGGTATTACGGGTTTTGCGGGGAACATTTTCGCTATGCCTGTTGGCATGTCTACCATTGGACATGAAACCTCTATTGCGGTACTCAACTGCACCGGCCTTCTTGCAAGCATCATGATCGCCGCCACCAGTTTTAAACATATCGTGTGGCGCGAAGTAGTGAAAATGTGCTCCATTATGTTGGTCTTTATGTGCGTGGGCGCCTGGATTAATACGATTGCACCTCTTGATTTTCTTCAGAAAATATATGGTGTTGCGATTTTGGTAATTGCAGCGCGAGGTCTATTTTTTAATAAAAAGAACAAGCTTCTTCCCGAATGGCTGTTGATAGTTATTGTGGCAATTGCAGGCATCATTCAAGGTATGTTTGTATCCGGCGGATCATTCTTGGCAATCTATGCTCTCCAAAAGCTAAAGACCAAAGAAGAATTTCGTGCCACCACCACAACAGTGTGGACTATTTTAAATGGAACTTACGGTGCCTACGGAATTATCCAAGGTGATCTTTCGGGTGATGGGTGGCTTATTCTGCTGGTTTGCATCCCTCTGCTTATTTTGGCTACTTGGCTTGGGGGACGTATTCAAAAGCGCTTCAGTCAAGAGCAATTCATCAAAGCAAGCTATATTCTGCTCATCGTTGTTGCAGTGGTGCTTCTCCTGAAATAGTCAGGAGAACAAAGCCAGCCCTTCAATGAGCGCGATACGAGATAAGGTGAAACTTAAGCGGTTTGTTATGAGGTGTGCAAACACGCAAACAGGTTCATACGAAAGGAATCGTGCAATACCTCTGCGATTTACCTTAAAGCACGTAAACAGATTCGTGCAAAACCCTGGCGATTTGTTTTGAAGCACGCGGCAGATTCATGCGAAATCTTAACGATTAGCTTTAAGCGAGCAAACAAATTCGTACTATTTTGTCGGACCCATGAAATTACCGAGCTTTGCATCATAGTCAAGTTAACATTGCCCATTTTCAAGGGGCAGAGCACTACACCCATCATTTTGGTGCGTGGTTTTGCGAGCTTTAATGCTTCACGTGCTTGAGGCGTGGAAATCATTGCGCGAATCGCGGCACGTTTCTCTTCGGAGGATAAGGTGCAGTTGCGATTAGTGATGTTCTCGATGCATCCAACTAATCGTTCTGCATAGCGGCGGGCTAAAAATTCGCGCACTTCAGGGGTGTCGATGCCCCAGTACTCAAATAATTCTTTCATCCACTGATGCTCTTCTTCGCGCTTATCGTACATGTCGGCACGATATTTAGTATTTTCGCTTTCTGCACGTGCGCGAAGGAAATGATAATAGTGGCCATCTAGACAACCTACTCGCTCAACATCACGCATTACTTCCAAATTAAAAGGCAAATCATCCAGAAAGTAGTAGGGAAGCGTAGATTGTGCTTATTAAGGTATTCGCGACGATACAATTTATTCCACGGTGCATACAGAAGCTGTGCATCAAAAGCTTATAGGCTTCGTTTCGGAATTCCTCACGACTTGCAAAAATTTTATTGGGTGCATTGCGTAATTCGCGATAATAACGACCTTCATTATCGTAATACGTGTCAATGGTGAAGCCTGTCACAAGCAGATCAAGATCATGTTCAGCAGCAACGCTATACATGTCGGAGAGCATTTCGGGATCGCACCAGTCATCTCCGTCCATAAAATATAGGTAGGTTCCACGAGCGATTGCAATTGCTGCGTTGCGAGCGCTTGCAGCCCCAGCATTTTCTTGATGAATGACGCGGATGCGCATATCGTAGTCGGCAAGCAAGTCACACAGTTCAGCACTTCCGTCAGTGCTTCCATCGTCCACAAGCAGAATCTCGTAACTTCTAAACGTTTGGTTCTGCAGCGAATTAACTGCACGGCGAAGCCAAGGTTTCACGTTGTAAACCGGAATAATGATGCTTATAGAAGGACTATGAGACAATTGCAATCTTCTTCCAATAACGACCGATACAAGCGCGCTTTTAGGCGTGCGAAACAGTGCGCAAAGCCAGATGTCCTTTTGTTCGTAACGAATAGTAACAATTTCGCTACGAATCAAAGGTTCATCAAGTCATTCTATACAAAGGCATGCGTAAGAGTTGTGGAGAGCGTATGCGTTCAAACTACCTCCATGTATTCGAGGACACCTTAGCCTTTTTAGTTGCTCTTTTTGAAGCTTTACTTTGTTGGCGGCTTTTCTTTTGTAGAGGGGAGCTCCTCAAAGAGGAGACTGTGCTTTCAAAAGGAACCCTCCTTGATGAACTGAACCCACCCCCTGATGAACTTTTTACGAGGAAGTTCTTTGTGGGGTGCGGGGTTGTGTGAAGTATTGCCAATGAATACCCTTTGGTGACCAAATACGGTATATAATCATGATTTGGCGTTTGCGAGTCCGTTTCGCCAAGCAGGTAAAGAACGAACTAGAACCAGGAGGGGCTCATGAATTGGCTTGAGTATGCCGTGCTCTTCCTTGTTGCGGGCTCAGTCACTATTGCTCTTGTTCCTGCGGTGAACGCTTGGCTGTTCGTCTCGATGCCATTGATTATCCTAGTGCTCGACGAGTAAACATGCTTCCTATTCCTCGTTTAGGTGGGGTGGCAATTCTAGGCGGCATCATTGCTGCTCTCATAGTGCTTGGCCGTAGGTATGACTTTTTAGGGTGGATAATCCCTTCGCTCCAAATGACGACATTACTCCTAATTATGTGGGAGTGTTTATAGGTATCTTGTTTATGTTTGGCGTTGGCGCGGTGGATGATGTCGTAGACTAAGCCTAAAGTAAAAATGCTCGGCCAAATTATCGCTGCCTGTATCGTAGCGGGATCAGGGTTGTTGCTCGCAAATATTCACAATCCTATTGGCGAAGGCTATATTGAATTTGGATGGGTTGCGTATCCTTTAACCGTATTTTATCTGGTTGCTTTTGCGAACATTATCAACTTAATTGATGGTCTTGATGGTTTAGCGGCGGGTATTACTGCAATCTCGGCAGCTACGATTTTGTTGTTTGCGGTTTGGACCGATCGCCCTGATGCTGCGGTCTTTAGTGTTTTGCTGCTGGGTGCCTGCATTGGGTTTCTGAAAGATAATTTTTATCCTGCTTCTATTTTTATGGGCGATTCAGGTGCTCTTTTGCTGGGCTTTTCGCTTGGCATCATTTCACTTTTTGCGGTGGCTCGTTCTACTCTTTTTGTTTCTTTGCTGGTTCCTATCCTGGCGGCCGGTGTTCCGATTCTCGATACTTTTTTCGCGATTGTGCGACGCAAGCGCGAACATCGTCCCATCGATGTGGCAGACAAAGGACATATCCATCATCGCTTAATGCGTGCGGGATTTAGCCAGCGTGCTACGGTCTTAATTATGTGGGGCTGGACGATAATGCTGTCTGCTTGTGCGATTGTTATTACGGTGGCAGACAATCTGGTTCGCATTCCTATTTTCTTGGTTGCGGCAGGTGTTACGGTGTATGCCATCGTTAAATTACGCCTTTTGGGCGATGCGCTACGCCATCATTTCAACCCGCGCACCAAGCCAAATCGTTCCGAGAAGAATGCTGATGGCGCAAACGATAACGTTCAGGATGAGGCTTGATTTTCGAGCGTTACGCTTCGGACACCATATTTCGAGCGCCACATTTCGAACATCACGCTTCAGGCGTCGCATTTCGAGTATCACGCTTTGGGCACCAGCGCCTTGAATCCCCTTCTATTCGACACTCTTTAACGCTTCAATCATGTCAATCTTAGCCAGGGCGCGATTCGAGATCAGAGCTACAAGCCAGGCGAAGAATAAGGTTAAGGCACACGCATAAACATAACTTAAGGGTTCAATCGTGACAGCAAAATAAATAGAAGGCATCTTCAGCACGTAGGTAAGTGACTGGCTGAACGCATAACCCAAAGGAATGCCGCATATCATGCCTAGTGCGGTAAGCAAAATGGTCTCTTTGTTTACATAGTGATTTACTTCGCGTTTGCGAAAGCCCAAAACTTTGATAGTTGCTAGCTCACGAATACGCTCAGAGATATTGGTTGTAGAAAGCGTGAACAACACCACAAAGGCAAGAGCAGCTGCCAATACGATAATGACGTACACCACGGTATTAATAAGCGAGAAGGATTGCGAGAATTCTTCGCTCATTTTTTGAGTGCTTGTTACGGTCATAAAGGTTTCGTTGTCGGTAAGCTCATTGGCAAATGCTTCTTGTTCTGCAGCGTCATCACTTACGAGGTTGATGAAAAAGCCATTCGGGTCTGCTGAAGTGCCGAAATACTTTTCATAAGTGCTTTCGGTAAGGTAGGCGGCATTACCTAAGTAGTTATCAATAACGTATTGAACGGGGACATCCGCCTGTTTTAGGGTACTTGTTTCTACATGAGCACTTCCGCCTTCTGAAATACCAAGGAGCTCTGCTGCGTTTCTCGTGAGTAGCATTCCTTCATCGGAAAGCTCGCAAGGGATATCTGCGGAGGTGCGGGTATTGATGAAATCCGATAAAGAAGCCCCGTCAGGCACGATAAAAAGCTGAAGACTTTCTTTTGCTTCGCTCGTAGTGCCTCCTGCAGAAGATGTGTCTGTTTCGCCGTTGGGTGAAGCGGGCGAGCTTACAGTAACGCTGTCAACGCTGAGGGGTTGAACTGAAGAGATGCGCGTATCTTCTTCGAGGGTTTGAAGCGATGCGTCGAAATCCTCCTGATTTACCACGGCGAGCACATCGTAGCGATTGATGTCGTTATATTGCATTACCGAAAGAGCGTGAACGGAGTCGCGAACAGCAAAACCGCAGATCAAAAGAGCCATGCATCCCATAATGCCAAAAATGGTCATGAGAAAACGTTTTTTATAGCGGAAGATGTTACGCGCGGTAACTTTATTTAAGAAGGACATGCGATTCCAGAGCGGAGTTATGCGTTCCAAGAAAATACGGGAACCAGCTTTGGGTGCTTTTGGACGCATGAGAGCGGCAGGGGTTTGTTTTAGTTCAGAACGGCAGGCGAGTATAGCAGCTCCTGCAATTCCGATAATGAAGAATAGTACGCTCCCTATTCCATACAGGGCATCAAAGGAATAGAGATATTCAGGGATTTGATACATGGCTTCAAAAACAACCGAGAACAAGAAGGTGGGGAATCCGATAAAACCGCATACACCTCCAAGGATGCCGCCAATAAGGGAAGCGCCTAGGGCATACATCAAGTATTTCATCAGTATGGTATGGCGGCTGTAGCCTAAGGACTTGTATGTTCCAATAAGGCTTCGTTCTTCTTCGACCATGCGTGTAATGGTCGTAAGGGCAATAAGAACTGCAACGATAATAAAGACAACAGGAAATACTAAGCCGATAGCTTCAATAGAGGAGGCATCACTTTCGACGCTGGTGTATCCTGCATTGGAATCGCGCGTTTGAATGTACCATTGCGCTGCTTCGATATCGTCAACTTCAGCGCGAGCATCAGCGATTTGTTGAAGGGCATCTGCTTTAGTTTTTTCATACTCTTGGCGTTGGGTATCAAGCTCGGTTTGACCTGCTTGTAGCTCTTTTTCGCCTGCTGTGATCTGCTGTTCACCTGAGGTAATTTCTTGTCTGCTTGCTTCGAGTTGCTGGCGTGCAGAGGCAAGTGCGGTTTCGCCTTCGGTGATTTGAGAAAGCTGAGTGCTGAGTTGTTGTTCGGTGGTCTCAAGTGTCTTTAGTTGTTCGTCAAGAGGGGCAAGTTGGTTGGCACGTTCTTGTTCGATCACTTGCAGCATTGCCCGATAGGTGTTCTCGTCTATTAATCCCTGATCAAGGGCCGCTTGTGCATCTTCAATTTGTGCATCACATGCAGCATTTATCTGTTGTATGCCACTTTCAATTTGGGTGCGTCCTTCAGTAACTTGGTTAAGACCCTCTTCAATTTGCGCACGTCCTTCTTTGAGCTGTTGGGCCTGTGCTTCCAGCTCGCTTCGCCATCGGCGAGCTGTTGCCTGCCTTCGGCAAGTTGCGATTGCTCGCAATGAGTTCTTCCCAGCCGTCGTCAATTTGAGCTTGAGCATCGGCAAGCTGGGATTCAGCTTCCGCAAATCCATCTTGCGCTTCAGCTTCCTGCTCATCAATAGTAGCCTGAGCATCCTGCTTTATTTCATCGGTGCGAGCCTGCTCGCGTTCGGTACGCAAGGTTTCAAGATTATCCACAACCGTGTTAATGAGGGAGGTGTACTGATCTGAATAACTTGATATTCCGTCAGCGTTTGCTGCTTTTATGTATATCGTGGTGAAGGTATCGGCCACTTCGGATCAACCGCATCCGCTGTTACGAAAAAACAGCAATCAGGAGAAGCGCTTGCGCGAATTGCTATAGGACCAGTGGGGTTGGTTAGCTCTGTTGGATCGATTACCGTGCCAGTAATGGTGTATTCGGTGCGCATAAAAAGAGCATCAGAGCCGTTGTCTTCAAGGGTTACGGTATCTCCTATGGATGCCCCAGAAACATCCAAATAATTTTGAGTGACCGCAATTTCGTTTGAGGTAGTTGGCAACTCTCCTGAAACCAGATAGGGCTCATTGATGCCGCTCTCAGAGAGCACTTTTACTTCAACGCTTAAGCGTGACGATCCTGCATCGGTATACGTGTCTTCTGTCCAGGTGCTTCCGCCTGTTGGACGCCATCAATTTTCGAAACGGCTTCTACATCATCGGCGCTCAGACCGAGGGTGGATTGAATGGAACGTCATAGAGCTGTTGTGAATCGAAGAAAGCATCGGTAGAATTGCGCAGGTCAAAGCAGGAAGCACGCAGACCAGTAACCATCGTTACGCCAAGCACGCATATAATCAGGATGGAAATAAAGCGCTTGCGGCTTTGAACGATGGTTCGCCATATGTCTTTCCTAAACGCGTGTGCCATAACTACCTACTGAATCGCCTGTTTCGCTACCATTCGATTTCTGCGATAGGCGCAGGATCCTTGTTTATTTCAGTGGAGGTGACGCGGCCACTGTTTACCCGAATAACGCGATCCGCCATGGGAGCAAGCGCGGCGTTGTGCGTAATGATGAGAGTGGTCATGCCGCTTGTGCGACACATGTCTTGCAAGAGCTGCAAGATTTGTTTGCCTGTTTTGTAGTCCAGTGCGCCTGTGGGTTCGTCGCATAAAAGAAGTTTAGGATTTTTTGCTAACGCACGGGCGATAGCAACACGCTGTTGTTCACCACCAGAAAGCTGTGTGGGAAAGTTATCAAGGCGTTTTTCGAGCCCAACTCGTGTAAGTGTTTCAGTGGCATCAAGCGAATCGGGACAAATCTGTGCCGCCAACTCCACATTTTCTTTTGCTGTAAGGGTGGGGACTAAATTGTAAAACTGAAAAACGAATCCAACAGCAGAACGACGGTATTCAACCAGTTGAGATTCGCTGCACTGGGCAATGTCGGTGCCGTCTACCAGAACCTCACCTGAAGTGGCGCCGTCCATACCTCCCAGGATATTGAGAGCAGTAGTTTTTCCTGCGCCCGATGCACCAAGGATAATTGCGAGCTCTCCTTGTTCGACACAAAACGTTGCTCCGTCAAGCGCACGAATTTCTGTTGCGCCTGATCCGTAGCATTTCACAACGTTGTTAAATTCAATGTAGGCCATGGGATGGCTCACTTTCTGGTGATTTCCGTTTGGCTCTTTATTGTCTGTTGGGGCTTTAAGCCTTTGACTTGCTTTAGTTCTCGAATCGTCTTTCACGAGATAAGCTGTCATTTGATAAGCCGTCATCTACCTTGTTATATGAGTATAGAAGAAATATCGCGCGGCAAAACCAACAGCTTGCCTGCTTCTGTTTTAAACACACAACAAGCCCGTACGAGACGGGCTTGTCGTTAGAGGATGCACAACGTGAGAGGGTACAGAGAAATCAGAGTTGCCATCTTATATAAATGTCGGAATCAAACAGTAGTAATAACCGTTTTCGTAAACTGAAGCTAACCGAAGTGCTTAAGCTAACGAACTATTCGAAAGCTTGCTTTTAGTTAACAGTCGGGGGAGGGTTAGTCGATAGAAATCAAACGTTTGCGATCCTCAGGCTTTGGCAATTCTTTCTTGGGAACATTAATTTTCAAGATGCCGTTTTCGAACTTAGCCGAAATATCTTCTTCCGAGATGTCGTCACCTACATAGAAGCTACGACGCAAGAGCCAACGAAACGTTCTTTGCGTAAGTATGATCCGTTCTCATCCTTGTCTTCAGTTTTCTGCTCAGTATGAGCGTTAATAGTCAAATAGCCTTCGTCCAAAGCAATTTCTACGTTTTCTTTCTTGAAGCCAGGAAGATCAATATCAAGCTCATAAGCGCTAGGGGTTTCTTTGATGTCGGTCTTCATTAAAGAAGCGGTAGTGGTCTTTGGTGTGGTGTCGTTAAAGAATCCGAAATCAAAGGATCACTCAAAAAGTCGTTAAAGAAGTTTCTACGTGCCAGCATGATCATCATCCTCTTTCATGTGTGTGCGGTGGCGGTTCGCTGTTTCAAGTGCTTAAGTCAACTCTTGCTGAAACCAACAAATGGTTTGCAAAGCAACGTTCGAACAAGAGAAGAAACAGTCACTTAAACAGTTACCGCTCATCGCGTTTCTTAGTTCACTTGGTATAATAGCGCGGAATTAGCACTCTTAAGCCGAGAGTGCTAATTTGGTACCGTTTCGTAAGAGTTCAACAAAATGCAAGATTATGTAGAAGAAAATGTATAGAAATACGGATAGATAACGTAAATAGGACAAAGAAATAAACAAACTGATACCATTAGCCCATGGATGATCGGGCACATCAGGTAATCACAGATCAAACAATCATTCTCCCATGAAGAGGATGATTGTTTTGCTGTCTCAGATCGTCGAAATTCAAGATCAAAAGCACAAAACCAATTTCAACCAAAAGCCCTTGAAAAAGTGCGTTCTGCCTTTACTTCGCGTAGTTATGTGAATCACGGCGAACGTGCAGAGCGTACGAATCGCGGTCGTAGTTCTCGCGCCGATCACAGCGAACACACGGAGCGTATTAGCCAAAGAAACGCTACGAAACGATGGGATGCCGATAATCGCGGAGAACGCAACTTCGTGTTGATCGCGCAAATCGTTCGGAAAGCGCGGGTCGTTCGGATCGTGCAAATCGTTCGGATAACGCAGATCGCACGAGAAGCGTTGGTCGTTCAGATAGTGCAGGTCGCTTAAATAATGATGGTCGGATGAGTCGTGCTGATCGCACGCATCGCGCAGATATTAGACACCGCGAAACCTACCGTGATTCGAATGCTGAATCTCTGCGTCAAGGAAATTCTCGAAATCGGATAGCTGGCTCATCGCAGCGTAGCAGGTCAGCTCGTGATGCTTCTGTGGATGCTTCGCAACGTCGCAGGAGTTCCGCTTCTCTTCGTTCGAGCTATGGGCGGGCATCAGATATGCACGCATGCCGACAATGATCCAAGGCAGGATTTTGAGTTAGGTGATGGATATCAGTCCCGAAGAAGACGCGGAGAATTTTCTGACCCAGATGGCGGACAGATCGGCAGGATGGGTTATGGCGAAAGAGGAGAGCGCGACCGGCGAGGAGAGCGCTACCCTCGAGGAGAGCGCCATTCTCGTGATTATGATGCTTCCTTAGAAGGCGGCTATGCTTCTCATGCTTCGAGAAGAGGCCGTCATTCCGAACCGGAAGTGTACGTGAGATCAGGATCTGGACGAGGAATTTTTGGCGGTGGGCCTTCTCTTCCGTTTGGATTGGGCGGGTATGGAACAGGATACCGAGGAGGACATGCTGCAGGAGGAGGATCTCTTTTTTCAGCGTTGCCCCTTCCGGTGCTTTATGCGCTGCCTGTTGTGGTTTTAATTCTTATCATTGTTCTTCTTGTTTTTGTTGTTTCTTCGGTTCAGTCTTGTTCGTCAGGTGGTGAACAGGAGCAGATTGAGGTGCAGGAGGTCCAGCCAGTAAACTTGAGCTATCAGGCTTCAGTGACGGGGCTTGATTCGGTAGCAGACTCGGGGTCCTCTATTGCTGGATTCACCTTGGCAAACGAAGGACAGAATTATATGCCTTCGTTGTCCGAGGAAGGGCAAAACACCATTCAGACAGCACTTGCTCCTTTTATGGAAAACGAATACGACGTTGGCTTTATCCTGATGGATCTTCAGACGGGAAGCGGGTATTCCTATAACCTTGACCAGGAAGTCTACGGTGCATCATCGTTTAAGGGCCCTGTCCTTATTTACGGATGCCAAGAAGCGCTTGAGCCAGGTATTCTGTCGATTGATACGGTAAACGACTCGGCTTCGAATGCCATTATCTATTCGGACAATAACTCGTACTACAATATGCGTGCAATTTTTGAAGAGTACAGCGAAATCAGTCTTGTTAATTGGCTTGCCAATATGAATATCGATTCAGATGTCGAGACCGATACCTCATTCCCGCATTATTCAGTACGCGAATCGGCAAAGTTATGGATGAATGCCTATTTATATTTCACCTCTTCTGAATCTGATCCAGAAATAGTTTCATGGGCGCAGGATCTGTTCTCTCAGACGGAAGTTTCTATGCTGCGCGCTGGGGTTGATCCTTCGTTTGCCTTGATTACTGATGGTGGCGAGGTTTATATCAACCAAGCTACTCAGACTGATCAGAGTGGCGACCAAGCAAATTCTGAGGAGAACACGGACCAAAGCGGCGATCAATCAAATGACGATCAGTCAAGCGACCAGCAGTCGGGTGATCAGCAGTCGAGTGATCAGTCAAGCGACCAAAGTGCTAACCAGCAGGAAGATACCTCTTCTGGTCTTTCTGCGGCAGACATGGCAACTTCGGGATCAAGCATTGTTGTTTACGATAAGGCAGGTTGGCTCAACGGTGAAACAGATGATGGCCTCTGCGACGCTGGAATTGTATACGATGGCGATAAAGCTTATCTCATTTCTGTTATGACGGGAGCACCCGATGGCGATGGTACGCGCGAAGATGTTGCTCGTTTAGTGGCAGCCTTATGGAGCCAGCGAAGCACGCTTGCACCAAGTGAGGGGTATGTGTTGGTTGAACCGACAGCTTCGTCATCTACGGACCAGTCACAAAGTGCTGAAAATCAGGGGTAGCGTTTCTGCATAGGAGCCGTGTTTTCGTACAGGGGTAGCGTTTCTGTAAAGGGGCGGCATTTCTGCACGGGGTCCGTATAAGAGCAGTACTTCTGTGTGGGTTAGTGCATACACATAAGGGTAGCGTTTCTGTAGAGGGCAGCGTTTCCGTAAAGGGGAGGGCATCTGCGCAGGGGGTGCATCCGTGTAAGGGTGCTACTTCCGTAGAAAACGTGAATTTTCTTTTCTTTTAAACCTTCTGTGCTTCTGATTGACTTCTTACGCGCGCGCGTTATACACTACAAAAGTTCGCTTTCAAAGCCCCGTGCGAGCTTGAGATTCGAACTCCAAAACAGAAGTTTCTTAGGTGCACCTTTTCGTTAGTCCAGAAGCGAAAAGGCATCGCAGCTAGGTGGTGGAAGTTTGGAGATGGTGGAGTAGGATCCCGCCGCTTCGGATCGGCAGCAACTTTTGAAAAACGACACTTGTTACTTTATTGGAGGAACACTGTGAAGACCTATTACGCAAAGCCCAACGAAGTTGAGCGCGAATGGCTTCTGATCGACGCAGAAGATCAGGTACTTGGTCGCGTTGCATCAAAGGCAGCTCAGATTTTAAAGGGCAAGCACAAGCCACAATACACCCCACATGTTGATACGGGCGATTTTGTTGTTGTTATCAACGCAGACAAGATCCGTGTTACTGGTGTAAAGGCTACGGACAAGGAATACTATCGTCACAGCGGTTATCCCGGAGGACTGAAGTGCGAAACGTTCCAGGAAGCAATGGAAAAGCATCCTGAGCGCGTTATCGAGCACGCAGTTAAGGGCATGCTGCCAAAGAACACGCTTGGCCGTGCAATGGCTAAGAAGTTGAAGGTGTACGCTGGTAGCGAGCATCCACACATGGCTCAGCAGCCTCGTGAGATCAAGATGGAGGATAACTAATGGCAGGCGAAGCAATCTATTACGGCACTGGTCGTAGAAAGAACGCAGTAGCTCGCGTTCGTATCGTTCCTGGTACCGGCAAGGTTACAGTTAACGGTCGCGATGGCGTAGAATTCTTCGGTCGCCAAGCACTCGTTGATTATGCAACCAGCCCATTCGTAGTTACTGACACCAAGGGTCACTTTGACGTTATTGCTCGTTGCAATGGTGGCGGCGTATCTGGTCAGGCTGGCGCTCTTCGTCATGGTATCGCTCGCGCTCTTCTTGAAGCTGGCGATTATCGTGCAGAGCTCAAGCGTGCTGGTTATCTGACGCGTGACTCTCGTATGGTTGAACGTAAGAAGTACGGCCTGAAGAAGGCTCGTAAGCGCCTCAGTTCTCAAAGCGCTAGTCGATATTTATTATCGATTCTTCTCATTTCGGTCAATCGGTGCCCGTTTCCGTTTCGTCGGAGACGGGCATTTTTGTGCAAGATCTAACCTATTACAGAGACGCACAAAATGGTTACAGAAGAAAATGTTTCCTTCTGTAACTGTTTTTGCAGTTTTGGAATTAGATTTTATTTAACACCCCTTCATAAGATTGAAATGTCAAAGCTAAGTCTTCGCCAAGCCGATTGGAGAACGATAAGGCTTGCAGGAAGAAAGGGGTGAGAAATGGAGAAGCAAAACGTCTTTAATGACTTACTGGTTCTTGATTTTTCTCGTTATTTACCAGGGGGTTATGCTACTCAGCCGTTTGCCGATTGGGGATCTGAGGTAATTAAGGTTGAGGACACAGGTCAGGGAGATTTTTGTCGTCACGATCCTCCCACACGGCATGGAATTTCGTATTACAGCACGGCTTTATGTCGAAACAAACAATCGATTTCATTGAATCTTAAGGACGAAGAAGCTAAAGAATATTGCATTAAACTTGCTTCAAAAGCAGACATTATTGTTGAAAGTTTTCGTCCAGGGGTTACGAAGCGTCTAGGAATAGATTACGAGACAATCAAAAAGCAGAATCCAAAAATAATCTATGCTTCAATTTCTGCTTATGGTCAAAAGGACCCACGATCACAGAAAGCTCTTCATGATTTTGCTTTGATTGCGGAAACTGGATTTTTGGATCTTGCTGACGATAATGCTTTTCCTTTGCCTTTGTCTGATATAGCCACTGCAATGGTTACCGGGCAAGCTCTTCTTGCAGCGCTTCTAGAGCGCAATAAAACAAATGAAGGAGCCTATATAGATATTTCTATGTTTGACTGCTTCGTTTGGTGGCAATCGCTCATTGATTCTCGTTGGCTGTTTAATGGCAAAGTTCATAAACGTGCAGATCTTGAATATCCATCCGTGGGATACAACATTTACGAAACAAGCGATGGCGCTCGACTCATGTTTGCCATGATAGAGCCAAAGTTCTGGGTTCCCTTTACTGAAGAGATAGGACTTCCGGAACTCAAAGATGACTGTAGGAAAAGAATGTGGCAAGCCCCGGAATCTTTCTCGAAATTAGCAGATTACGTGAAATCGAAGAGTTTGGCGGAATGGAAAGATTGGCTTAGCACACGAACGGAATATAGCGTTACGCCAATATTAACTAAAAACGAAGCGATTCCTCGGATAGTCGAAGAGAAACCTAACTTGCTTTCATATGTAGATTTCGAAGACGTCGGCAGGGTTCTACAAACTAATATCCCGCATTGTATTTCTAGCCTTCCAACGACTATTAGCGAATTTAAAGAAGCGTCGCGTTTAGGACAAGATACAAAATCTCTTCTTCTAAAACTGGGAGCAACGGAAGAAGCAATCGAGGAAATGGCGCAAAGAGGAGCAATTAAGCTCGACACTCCAGTTGATTGGAATTTTGTTGATGAAAATCCTGTAGCGCCACAAGGGGAGTAATTAAAAGAAAGGGGATCAAATGGGAGGTTTGCAAAAAACGACGTAATCGACCTTACTGCATATGTTGCAGGACCAGCATGCGCTCGCATAATGGGTGATTTAGGTGCAGAGGTTATAAAGGTTGAGCCGTTCGGCGGTGACGAAATGCGCACTCAGGGAATGGCTTGGGGAATGAAATTCCGTACTGAGTTTGACGACGTAGCTATGGACTGCACTTCATTTAATAAACGTTGGGTATCAATAAACCTTAAAACGGAAGATGGCCACGCTTTTATGATGAAGCTGTTGGAAAAGGCAGACATTTTGCTAACGTCTTATCGAAATAAAGCACTTGAGCATCTTGGACTTGATTATGAGACTCTTCATGAGAAATTCCCTCGGTTAGTTTTTGGTCAAATGAGGGGCTATGGGGAGTATGGCCCTATGAAAGATGCAAAGGGGTTTGATGCAACGAGTTTCGCTGCGCGATCTGGTTTCGTGCATGCAATTCCACAGGCAAACGAACATTTTGAACCCGGAAATTCTCCTATCGCTTTTGGTGATTGGAATGCATCCAATGCTTTGGCTGTAGGAGTACTTGCAGCTTACGCAAATGCCCTAAAGACTGGAGAAGGCGACAAGGTTACTACAAGTTTGTATCACGTGGGAACTTGGGGCATGACTGCTGCTTTGGTTGCGCAGCAACAAGGATGTGATTATCCAAAGGATAGGATGATGGCAAAGTGCCCGACGAACAATTCATATGTATCAGCAGATGGTATTTGGTTCTTAATGTGTTTCGGGCATTACAATCGTTACTGCAAGTTGGTATTTGAAACTTTGGAAATGGATTCAAAGTATTGGTCGGATCCAGAGTATAACAACCTCGAAACTCTTGCTCAGAACGGAAATTATGTTGAAGTGACTGCAGCTATACATAAAGCATGCATGAAATGGCCCTATGCAGAGCTGGAAAAGCGTTTCCGCGAAAATGATATTCCGTTTGAAAAGATTCAATCAGTTAAAGATGTTCTACACGATGAAGAAGCATTCGCTAATGATCAGCTTCGTCGCGTTTAAATATGATGATGGTCAAGGTTATGGGAGGATAGCAGCTACACCATTACTACGACACCATATCGTTTAAAGAGCATTGGGGATCCAGTGCTGCGGCGCTCAAGCCTATTGGCTATGACACAAAAGAAGTTGCTCTTGAATATGGATATAGTGCTCAAGATGTTGAGCGAATGGTTTCTGAAGGTGCTGTGCTTGTGTATGACGGAAAACCGGTGCCCGATGCAGTACTTGAACCAAGTTATGGAATCCATTCATTGCGCTAAAGATATGCGCGAATCTGACCAAATTGCTGTCTATTTTCCAAAGGATAAAGAATTGCCTATTTAGGAGGGAATGATTATGGAATTGGCGATCAATGGAGAGACTAAACTGGCTGGTCTTGTTGGTGGGGACACTATTACTCAGTCTTTTTCGCCCATGATGCATACTGCTTCTTTCAAAGAAGTTGGAGTTAACGCGGTGTATTTAAGTCTTCCGATTGAGATGGACCAACTAAAAGAGGTTGTTGCTGGTCTTAAAAGATATTGCAGTTGGATATAACGTAACCATGCCTTTCAAGACATACATTTGCGAATACATGGATGAATTATCTCCAGCAGCAAAGCTAATGGGTGCTGTAAATACCGTTGAAATACGTGATGGTAAATGCATTGGGCATAACACTGATGGTGCAGGGTTTGTAGAGAATATTAAGAATGTTGGCTTTGATCCAAAAGGAAAGATTGCAACGGTAATTGGTGCGGGAGGTGCAGGATCTGCTGTTTTCACGCAGCTAGCACTTGAGCAAGTTGAAGAGATTTATGTTTATAACATCAAGGATAGCTTTTGGGATTCGACCGAAAAGCGTGTAGCTCAACTAGCTGAGCATACTGGAGTAAAAGTTTCCTTGCACGATTTGAATAATCGAGATGAACTTAAAGAAAGTATTTTTGTGTCTGACTTGCTGGTTAATGCGACCAAAGTTGGCTCTGGGGAACTTGAAGGGCAATCATCAATTGATGAAGAAATGCTTCATGAATGTCTTGTGGTAGCAGATACCGTGTACAAACCCTTGGAAACAAAGCTGATTAAGATGGCAAAGGACTATGGCCTGGTTACTGCCGGAGGCGTAGGAATGCTTCTGCAGCAGGCGGCTTTAGCGGAAAAGATATGGTTTGGCACTGATATGCCTGTTGCCTATATCGAAAAAAATTTCTTCTAATAATACGTGTTTAGGGGATCAAACACTGAAACGATACAGCAATTCTTGTGGGGAGGAAAAATGTCAAAAGTAAAACTTGCCGTACTTGGTTTGAATCAGGGTTCAAAATTGCTCACGATGCGGTGAAAAATGAAAATGTCGATTTAGTTGCTGTGGCAGGATTTGGAGATCAGGCAGTAGAAATTGCTAACGAATTGCAAGTTAGGAGGTTTGAAGACTATGAGCTTCTCTTAAAGCAAGTAGATCTTGATGCGGTTGCAATCGCTCTTCCTAATGGCTTGCATGTTCCAGCGGTTGAAAAGTCTATCGAGGCTGGAATTAAGTATATTTTGTTGGAAAAACCAATAGCTAATACGGTTCCAGAGGCTGAGCACATTATTGATATATGCGAAAAAGCAGGGGTAACACTCTTAGTTGGCCACCATCGCAGATCTTCAAGCCGCTATCAGTTCCTGCGGAAATTCATAGAGTCTGGAAAGCTAGGGATATAGTTGGCATTCAGAGTAGTTTCGCTATTGCGAAGGATCGCGATTATTTTGATGTAGAGTGGCGTGTTAAAAAGGGAGGCGGACCACTCTTAATTAACGCAATTCACGATTTTGATGACTTGAATTTTGTCACAGGGATGAAACCTCAAAGAGTGTATGCGGCAGCCAGGAATACTATCCGACATAATGAGGTTGAGGATTCTGTAACAGCTATCGTTGAATATGAAGGTGGCGTTACCACAAGCTATTTTATTAGTGATGGAACACCAGGGCCTTGGAATTATGATCTTGCAGCGGAAGAAAATGTATTTTGGAACATGTGTCCAGGAGAGAATAGTTTAAGGTTTATGGGACAAAAGGATCATTCGGTTTTCCAAATATGGACTTCTATTACTACGACGATGATGCTTTTGGTTGGACGAGTCCATTGATTCACGAGCACTATGATGTAGAAAAAAATGACCCTATGCGTGCTGAGTTGGATCATTTTATTGATTTATGTCTCGGGAAAGAAACTCAACCACGTTGCAGTGGGAAAGATGCACTAGATACTCTGAAAGTAATCAACGCGATTTTTGACTCAATAGACTCGAAATTACCAGTTGATCTGTAATCGTTGTTTTAAAAGAAGAACTTGTCTAAAGGGTGTCCGGCAGTAGCGGGCACCCTTTTTATAACCATTCTTTATCAGCGGTAATGAAAATGTTTCTTTTTGTAATCTAAGCAGTCTTTTTGAAATTAGAAGTCGGGCGTTAAGGGACGTAATCTCAAATTAGAAAGTTTCGTTCAGAGGGGTGTTGGATGAACTTTCAAGAATTGGAAGTCAAAAGCGAAGGGAATGGAGGTTTTAATTCGTTGGGGATCTCATAGTTTCAGATGAATAGAAGGAGGGAAAAATGAGTTCATCCGCTGAAATTAATGCAAGGCTTGATGCTGTGGAGGAATCAGCTAAGGGGTCTTTGCAAAAGTCGTACTATGGTATTGCGGCACGACTAGACAGAATTCCTGCTGGCAAAGCAGTACGTACTGTCCTTTGGCTAGCAGGTGGTATCTGCTTCTGCGACTCGATTGATATGAACATCGCGGGTCCAATTATCGCTCAATTTTTAACCACGGGGTGGTCTAACGTAGATGCTAATGCATTATTTGTTTCTATCACTGCGCTAGGTTACTTATTCGGTGGCTTGATTTCGGGTGTTGTTTCTGATGGTATTGGACGAAAGAAAGCATTACTTATCTTCCCAGCTATCTTTACCATATCGCAGTTGTTGCCTCTATGGCGCCGAATATGGTATTTCTTACCGTAACTCGATTCTTCATGGGACTTGGCTTGGGAGCAACATATCCATGTGGTTATGGTGCTATGAGTGAATTTAGTCCTATTGAACATCGAGGTCGCTATCAGGCATGGGTAGGTCTTATTGCAAATGCTGGTACGCCAACGGCAACTTTGCTTTGCACTTTCCTTCTCCCAGTGGTCGGTTGGCGTGCTATGTTTATTATCGCAGCGGCTATGGGACTTACTGTTATTTTGTGCATCGTTAAGTGGTTCCCTGAATCTCCTCGTTGGCTTGCTCAGCACGGCCGTAACGATGAAGCTGATGCACGTGTTACTCTAATGGAAAATCAGATGCGAGAACTGGGCCACACGGTCGATCCTATTCCTGATGAAGAAATCGCGAAAATGGTTGAAGAGGCAAAAAATCAGCCCAAAGAACTTCCGTATCGATTCTTGTTCTCAAAGCGTATGCTTCCCCGTACTATCGTTGCGGGTACAATCCAGTTCTGTAATTTTGTAGTTAGTTATACGATTATTACGTGGACACCGACTATCTTTGTTCAGAGAGGTTTGGATGTTCAGTTCTCAACAGCGCTCACTACAATGATTCTTATCGGTATCCCGGTTGGTATTGCAATTCTGAGTTTGCTAGTTGATAAATGGGGAAGAAAGCCTCAGCTCATTATTGGTATTTTGGGATCAGGCATTATCGGTTATCTTTGGACGCTTATCCCAGTTGATAACTTTATCGCTATCGTTGCTGTTGGATTCTTCTTGGCAGCCTGGACAAATTATTGGGGCCTCATTGCTTCATCGGTGTATCTTCCAGAACCATTCCCAACACAAATTCGTGTTCGTGGTGCTGGCATGGGTAACGCCATTGGACGCGTAGGAGCAGTATTGAGCCCATTTTGGATTGCTGCGCTACTGCAGACAAGTCTCGGTGCAACCGGTGTTTATTTAGTGAATGGTTTAATCTGTGTTGCTGGAGCCTTAATTGTTGCGTTCCTTGCTGTTGAGACAACAGGTCGCTCATTAGAGGAAATTAATGCGGATGTTCTTGAAGATGCTGAAAAGTATTCTAAGTAAGTAAGCTTCAGGTTATGTAAGGTATGGCAGAGGAGGGGTTTGAAATGCTGTTCAGTAAGTTTCGTCAACGTCGAGAAGAAGAGCAAAAAGAATACGATGATATTATCCAACAAGCTCAGCAAAGAGAGCTAGCATCAAAAGCAGCAGAGAGATCTGCTTGGGGCTGTGCGTTTTCTTTGCCAAAAACTCTTAGCTCTCGCGTTTTTACCTCCTCTGATCAAATGTTTTTAGAGCCGCTTTTAGAAAGAGCCCGCTGTACTTCAAATTATCCCTCTCTTTTTGAAGACAAGGCTGCGGTTCAAGTTGCTGAAACATGCTGCACATCTGAACGGGTTAAAAGCTTTTATCCTCTGTCGTACCTTCATGCATATGAACAAAGCCATTACATTGCCGTGGCAAGAAACTTCTTGAAGCGGAATCCAAAAGCGAACATAGTAGAAATCAATTGCGGACTAAGCACATTGTATTATCAATTAGATAATAAAAGGGCGCGTTGGATAGAGCTAGACAGCCAGAAGTTCTTAAATTGCGGGTTGGTGAGCATGGACTCGCAGATAATCTCGTGCGGGACCTTGAGGAACTCCTCTTCGAAGGTACCGACGAGCACCGTCGGCCACTCGCAGAGGTTAATGACC
>ENA-OQAS01000166-OQAS01000166.1-human-gut-metagenome-genome-assembly--contig:-NODE-166-length-34901-cov-4.108386_pt1 | contig 34901 bp, 39 predicted proteins | sample MGYA00242733_ERZ504523 | MGnify/ENA primary metagenome ERZ504523 (study PRJEB26092, sample SAMD00036239) | human gut metagenome | host: Homo sapiens | study: EMG produced TPA metagenomics assembly of...
CCTCCAAAGTGGTATGCTGATCGCGGCAAACATCGGCTAAAGAACAATTGTTAGTCTACTTTCAATACTTCAAGGAAATGTTTCCAGGTTTTCCAAATCGATTTTCTGCTAAATCCATAATGATTCATTTTTATATATGGCAAAAATATAAGAATGAAAATGGGCGACAAGATAGAATCGCGGAGACGCTTACCTGTCATGAAGAATAGATGAAGGATATCTATAGCGATCCTTCATTGCAACTTATTTATATTCAGCAAGTAATGCGCTGATGAAGGATTTGAAGGAAATAATTCCTTCATTGTATCTTGACGTGTGGTTGAGATGGGTACTAAAACTATCTGTCGGATAAATAGATCAATGTACTAGAATTGACAATTTCCTGATCACTATTGCGCAAATAACTATCGCTTGTTGTCTGTATGCTTTCGCACGTTTTACTTTTACTTTCTTGCCAAAGTCAAACTTATATATAAGGTTTAAGCACGCTCCTTGATAAGGGGTTTTATTATTTTCTTCTATTCTGCTTAGATTGTTATTGGTAATTGTGGTCAGATTTCTTCTTTTATTCAAAATAGCGTAAACTGATAAATTTATGCAGAACTTTTGATCCAGGAAATATTTGTAAAGGCCGGCATTCATATTGTATACACTGTGATATATTGTTTCGCTTCTACGTGTTCTTCTTTCTGCCATCCTTCTCCACTCTGATATGCGTAATACATTTGGTTGTTGGTATGGTTATTATAATAGTCGCCACCCCATTTCAACCTGGAATGTTTGTTGAGCAAGAAGATATAATTTATTTCTGCTTTCCATAAATCAGAAACAGTTCCGGTGTTGCTACATTTATTATCCTCTTCGTTTTTCTCCGGATACTGATAAAGATAATGGTGATTCAGTTCTTTCGTTTCATCACTTCTCAAATAATCAAGAACTGTTTGCAAAGTATTCTTTCCGTTTTTTGATTTCCAATTATAGTTCAAACTAGCCTGATATATTTTGTCATTCCCTTTCCCTTTACTATGGTAGGAAGAGGTATATTCCTTTTCTGTTTCTTGTGTTTCGGAAAAAGAAGAAGATTTTAGTGTGCTTCCAGCCTGTTTTACCATACAGTTAAGTCCGATGCTTTGCAGGGTAGTTATATCATATAACATGCTGAATGTTTCATTGATTCTTCTTATATTTTTACGGTCTATATTTTGATTTACAATATGGATATTCTGGTGGCTGTTATGGGTTATATTTTCCGTGATGTAAGGATCTCCTGCATTAGAAAGGACCAGATTGTTGTAAAAGTTCCATTTCCCAAGCCGAAGCTTAATGGAAGGCCCAAACGTTCCCAATGACTATTTCTTTTTCTCATCTCTCCTAGCAAAGAGGGTGAACCATTGCCTCCGCCATCTGCATTTGGTGGAAATATAGGGTATGATACTCATTTCTATACTCATCAGCATGGAAAGGGCTCTCTTTATGTTAATCTTAATACGTATGGACATTATAAAAGATTGTCATGGAATCTTTATGGGAATTATCGGCCTTTCAGCTATGGTGTGAATAACAAACGGAAACATTATGGGTCTGAATCGGAACTGACGGTAACTTGGCGTGTGAACAAACATTTGGGAATTACTGGAAATATGAGGTATTTGTTGGGCACTTTGGGGTATGATTCCACTACGCACGAAGGAACTTATTACAATTTCTCATCCGGCAGGATGAAGGACCGAAGTTTCTGCTTTTCATTAGGATTCAATTATTATATGCAAGGAAAGAATTTCAAATATAGGAATAAGAAGAGTTTGCAGAGTACGGAGCAGGGGATAAAGTTGTGAAATAATTTTTGTTTGATATGTTGCAGGCACGGGATGCGTATGATATTAGAATCGCGGGAACGTTTACGAAGAGCACATGAGGAATGCGCGAAACTTGAGAGTGTCATCTGATGTCATAGTACAGGCTACAGGGCTTCCTGAAGAAGAAATAAAAGCCCTTTAATTGAATTGCAAAGGGTTTGGCCGGAAAGAATAGTTTCTATTCGTATTCGTGTTTCCGTTTCGGATTCATCGGAAACCAGCCTTTCAGCACGCGTTCGCGTTGCTCGAATATCTCCTTGATAGTCCAGAAAGAAGAGAAGGAGAAGACACCCAATAAAGAGGAAATCAGGATGTCACTGATAAGCACAGTCCCTATAATGCCTGCTATGCCCAGTACCAAAAATATCCACCAGCACCGTGTACCCCAATAATATTCGGCCTTGACCACGATGGGGTGGAAAAGACCGATTATTAAAAAGGTACAAATGCCGATGGCAATACCGCCTAAATGGTATTCATTCAGCCATTCCATTCTTTCTTAGCTTTGAATGGGTATTTCTTTTTTGATGCTCTGCTCCAGAGAGATCAGGGTCTCGGTAGCCGTAACGCCGGGAATTTCCTGAATCTTTGAGTTCAGCAAGTCCATCAAATGCTCGTTATCGCGTGAATAAAGTTTGGTCAGCATGGTATAGGGACCTGTAGTGAAGTGGCACTCCACAATTTCGGGAATCTTCTTCAGTTCTGCCACTACGTTTTTGTACATGGAACCTTTTTCCAGCTTGATTCCTACGTATGTACAGGTTCTATACCCTAAACTCTTAGGGTTCACATGATATCCTGAACCGATAATAACTCCCAAATCAATTAATCTTTGCACACGCTGATGAATGGCTGCGCGTGAAACTCCACATTCTGCTGCGACATCTTTAAACGGGATGCGGGCATTTTGGGATATAATTTCTAGAATTTGTCTGTCGAGACTATCAATTTTCTCCATAATATACCGATTTTAATGTTATCAATCTGTAAGCAAATATAGGAATACTTTTTAATTTATCTACTATTTTGCAAGAAAAAACAGGATTTCTTTGAAAAAAAGTGCAATAAGAGGAGCTAATCACCTATTTTCTTCTCTATTTCGCCGATTTTCCCTCTTCTTTCAAATGAGAAGGTATCGCTATGTGTATCTAAATAGTTCAACAGGAATAGCGATTTTCTTAACAAATATTTTTGTTCTTCGGACTCTTTCAACAAAGCATCCTGATAGAGCAGTTCGGATAACATGTCGATGCGCGTGAGCAATTCCTCGCCACCATAGTTCTGTCCCATCTCGTTCAGTATATATTCCGCATCCTGATCATAATAGAAGGTGGAAGGATGATTGAAGTAGGCACGATAAATGCTTTGAAGTTGCAATTGCAGCTCGGGACCGTCCTTTTTATCTCTTTCTTCTACCAACTTTTCCAATGCTTCGAAAAATTGTTGAAGCAACCGCATAATGTAATCTCTTTGCAGCATGTTAATTGTCCTCTTCGTTTTTATGGGTTAGTGTTACTAATACTTTATCTATCCGGGCTCCGTCCATGTCGACTATTTCCAGTGTGAAGTCATTCCATTCCATGGATTCACCGGTCTTGGGAATGTGGCCTAGTTGTTGCAGGATGAGGCCGCTCAACGTGTTGTAATTATAATCGGGGTATAAATCCTCCATTTCGAAATGACTCAGAAAGTCATAGAAAGAACATTGGCCGTCTATCAACCAGCTTCCGTCCTTGCGGGGAACGATATCGGGGTCTTCCGAGTCACTGGGCAAGGTGCCTACCAGGGCTTCCAGAATGTCCTTCATGGTGATGATGCCTTGCAGACTGCCGAATTCATCACAGATTAATCCGTATTTGATGTTGTGCTGGCGTATTTGTTCCAATACTTTATATACATCCATGTTTTCGTGGAAGTATTGTGCCGGACGGATCACATCACGCAGATTGAATTCGCAACTGTTCAGCTTCCCGAAGAGGTCTTTCAGGTAAACTACTCCGATGATGTTGTCCAGGGTGTTTCCTTGAGTTACAGGGTAAACTTGGTACAGGTGTTGGCATACGATGTCATACAGCTGCTTGTTGTTCATGTCTATGTCAATGGATACGATATCGCTGCGATAGGTCATGATGGTGTTGATACTGCGGTCGCCCAGAGAGAAAACACGGTCCACAATATCCTGTTCCACTTCCTGCACTTCACCGTTCTCGGTTCCTTCGTCTATCATGGATTTGATTTCCTCTTCAGTCACTTTTTCTTCCGCTGTGTTGATATGCAGCAGGTTGAAGATAAGTGAAGTGCTTTTGGCAAGTATCCATACAAAAGGAGAGGCGATGACGGACAGCCAGTACATGGGACGTGCCAATAGCTTGGCAGCACGGGTGGAGGCACTCATGCCAATGCGTTTGGGCACCAGCTCGCCAAAGATAATAGTGAGGTAAGTGACCAGGATGACAATCAGGGTTTGAGCCAATAAATAGGCATATGTGGCGGGTACGCCGGCGTCAGTCAGTATGTTCCCAAAGTCGGTGGCCAGCACGTCACCGGAGTAAATACCGGTCAATATACCAATCAGGGTGATTCCGATTTGGATGGTGGATAAAAACTTGTCCGGGTCATTGGCAAGCTTTAAAGCGATACGCGCTGTAGAGCTTCCATGACGGATATCATTGGACAAACTACTTTTACGCGCTGAGATCAGGCGATTTCGGACATGGCGAATACCCCGTTTAATAAGATAAGTGCGATAATAATGGCAATTTCCATGTAAGAATTTACGTTTTGTTTTGCTAACAAATGTACTAAGAATTGTGTTTTCTCTTTCTTCTTTTAGATTTAATTAATGAATTATCTGTCATTTGCGCTATCTTTGCGGTGTCTATACTTAGAAAGGAGTAATTATGCATCCGTTGGAACTATTCAAATATTGTCCGAAGTGTGGTTCGCCGCACTTTGAAGTGAACAATGAGAAATCAAAGCGTTGCGCTGATTGTGGCTTTGTGTATTATTTCAATTCCAGTGCCGCTACTGTAGCTTTTATCTTGAATGATAAGAATGAGTTGTTGGTGTGCCGCAGGGGAAAAGAACCGGCGAAGGGAACATTGGACCTGTCCGGCGGGTTTATTGATATGCATGAAACCGGCGAGGAAGGTGTGGCACGCGAGGTGTTGGAAGAAACCGGCTTGCAGGTGGAGGAGGCTGTTTATCAGTTTTCATTGCCCAACACTTATCTTTATTCAGGATTTCTGGTACATACATTGGATCTGTTCTTTCTTTGTAAAGTGAAAGATACCAGCCGGATAAAGGCGATGGATGATGTGGCGGAGTCTTTCTGGCTTCCGTTGGATGAAGTGAATCCCGAAGAATTCGGGCTGGATTCTGTGCGTGAAGGAGTCCGGCGTTTTTTGAAAGAACATAAACTTTAATGATAAGATATGAAAAGAAAAACCTTATTGATGGCCGCATTGATGGGAGGCTGTTCCTTGCAGGGAATGGCGCAGCAGATCACTCCCAAGGATGTGGCAGGTGACAAGGAATATAACCGGGTATGCCGGGAATATGAGTTGAAAGGCGGGGACAGCATGGAGCTGTTACAGGCTTATCTGGACAAATATCCTGATTCCCGCCATAAAAACAGGGTGCTGTCACTGATTGCCTCTGCTTATTTTATGGAGGGAAAATACAAGGAGGCCATTGCCCTGTTCCGGTCGTGTGATCTGGAGGCTTTGCCTGATAAGGAAAGAGATGATTGTGCCATGCGTCTGGCCACCTCTTATCTGAAAGAAGACAACCTGCGTGAAGCGGCTGTATGGTTTACCTTGCTGAAAGAGGTAAGCCCATTGTATCAGGATGACGCTGTTTATAATCTGGCTTATATTGATTATGTGGAGAAACGCTATGACAAGGCGCTGAAAAGTTTCCAGTCTTTGCAGAATGATGCCGTATATGCAGCATTGGTTCCTTATTATATAGGAGAGATTTATTTGGTGAAAGGAAATTATCAGCAGGCCCGTACTGTGGCAAAAGCGTATCTGGAGCAATATCCGGCTAAAAAGGATGTTCCTCAGATGGAACGGATTTGGGGAGAGGCTTGTTTCGGATTGAATGATTACCAAGCGGCGATACCTCCTTTGGAAAGATACCGTGAAAGTGTTTCCCACCCGCAGCGTAAACCTTTGTATGAACTCGGTATGAGTTATTATTATACTGGTGTTTATTCCAAGGCTGCCGCTACTTTGGGGGAAATGGCTTCGGTACATGATGCCTTGTCACAGAATGCTTATCTACACATGGGGCTGGCTTATTTGAACTTGAAGGAGAGGAACAGGGCACGCATGGCATTCGAGCAGGCTGCCAATTTCAGTTTTGATCCGAAAGTAAAGGAACAGGCTCTTTATAATTATGCTTTGTGTATTCATGAAACCTCTTATTCTCCATTTGCCGAATCGGTAACCGTGTTTGAGCGTTTTCTGAATGAGTTCCCGAATTCACCTTATACGGAGCGTGTCAATGATTATTTGATAGAGGTGTATATGATACCCGCAGTTATGAAGCTGCTTTAAAATCTATAGCAAAGATTGAGCATCCGGGCACACGCATTATGGAGGCCAAGCAGAAGATTTTGTTCCGGCTGGGCACACAGGCATTTGCGAATGCCCGTTTCCAGGAGGCTCTGGAGCTCTTCAACCAATCGCTTGCTGTGGGGCAATACAATCAGGCGACAAAGGCGGACGCTTATTTCTGGAGGGGGGAATCCAATTATCGTCTGGACCGTTTTCCGCAGGCGGGTAACGATTACCGCTTGTATCTGGAATTTGCCACCAGTAAGAACGGACAGGAATATGGTTTGGCGCTCTATAACTTGGGATATACTTATTTCAAACAGAAAAATTATGGAAATGCGGGCACTTGGTTTACCCGTTTTGTGGACAGGGGAAGTATCAATGAACGCACCATGCAGGCAGATGCCTATAACCGCATAGGTGACTGCAACTTCTATGACCGCCGTTTTGAACAGGCTCGTCAGGATTATGCCCGTGCGGTGGAGATTGATCCGTCACTGGGGGATTACTCTTTGTATCAGGAGGCGTTTGTGCGTGGTTTGCAACGTGATTACAATGGAAAAGTGCAGACGTTGAACCGCTTGATTTCGGATTATCCGGAATCACAATACATGGATGATGCCCTTTACGAGCAGGGACGTGCTTTTGTGCAGATGGAGGATAATGCCAATGCCATTGCCCGTTTCAATATTCTGGTGAAGAAATTTCCGGAGAGCAATGTCGCACGGCGGGCGGCTAACGAGATCGGTTTGCTATACTATCAGGATGACAAGTATCCTGAAGCCATCCAGGCTTATAAGCAGGTCATAGCCGGTTATCCGGGCAGTGAGGAGGCGCGTTTGGCGCAGCGTGACTTGAAATCGATCTATATTGATTTGAATAAGGTGGATGAGTATGCCAATTTGCTTCAACTATCCCCGGCGGTGCAACTTTGATGTGAATGAGCGTGACTCATTGACCTATGTGGCTGCCGAAAGTATATATGCGGGGTGAGGTCGCCGAGGCCCGCAACAGCTTTACCCGTTATTTACAGACTTTCCCCGAAGGTGCTTTCAGTCTGAATGCCAACTATTATATCGGTTTGATAGACTATAATCAGAAAGCTTATGAAAGTGCAGCCCGGCATTTGGATAAAGTATTGGAATATCCCAACAACAAATATTCTGAAGATGCCATGTTGATGGGGGCCGAAATGGCTTATACGGCGAAGGATTATGAAAAAGCCTTGCATATTTACAAGCAATTGAAAGATAAAGCCGCTTCTATGGAGCGTCGCCGGCTTGCAAAAACCGGAATGTTACGCAGTGCGCATATGCTGGGAAATGAGGAAGAGATTATCTTTGCCGCAACAGATTTGCTGGCCGATACTAAACTGGCGCCGGAATTGTCTAACGAGGCACATTATTACCGTGCAAAAGCTTATTTGGATGCCGGCAAGACGGATGGAGCTATGGAAGATTTGAAGGTCTTGGCGAAAGACACCCGTAATGTATATGGAGCGGAGGCCAAATATAAGTCGCCCAGATTTACTTTGACGGCGGACAAACGGATAAGGCGGAGCAGGAGGTGCTGAATTACATTGAGGTAAGTACACCGCATACCTATTGGCTGGCACGCAGCTTTGTGTTATTGGCTGATGTGTATATGAAGTTGGGGCGTAACTTGGATGCTAAACAATATTTGCTTTCATTGAAGCAGAACTATCAGGCCGATGATGATATTGCCGGAATGATTGAAAGCAGACTGGAGAAATTAGAAACAGAGAATTAAAATTAAAAAATAAGTGCTGAATATGATAAGTAAGAAATTGTCAATTGTCCATTGTCAATTGTCCATTATATTGGCTTTTTTGCCTCTGTCTGTTGCATATGCGCAGCAAGATAGTACGTTGAACCGCACTGTGGTGGTAGAGAATGAGTATAATCCCAATATCATGGATGCCTCAAAGATTAATGTCCTGCCTAAGGTGGAGGAGCCAGCTGTAATGAAGAAAGGCATAGAATATGCTACAGCCTTGCGCCCTGTTTCGGCCTGGACGTATGAAGTATGTCTCCTATAACTCGTGAATGGGCTATGAACCGCGCGAAACGTGGATATGTCCGTGCCGGATATGGAAATTATGGGAATGTGGATTTTAAGGCTGGGTATCTGTGGAATATCACCGGAAAGGACCGTCTGAAAGTCGGGGTATCTCTGGATGGCATGAACGGAAAGCTGAAGCATTGGAATGCTGAGGATTGGAAATCACGTTTTTATTCTACTGAGTTCCGTTTGGACTATTCTCATGATTTCAGTAAGGTAACTTTGAATTTAGGTGGCGGCCTGCAATCACAAGTGTTTAACTATATGCCTGATTCCGAAATGCATACGGCTTCTGCCAGAGCTACTGATAAACAGCATCATACTTTAGGCGATTTTCACATAGGTGTTTCTTCCAGAGATGAATCGCTTCCTTTGCAATTCACTTTGCAGACCGGATTGAAGTATTTTGGTATCAAATATCCGCTGGATTATTCAGGCAATGCATCTACAGGTAAGGAGAAGATTGTCCACACTGAAGGAGATGTATGGGGCAAGCTGGATAATGAGCAACGGGTAGGTATCCGTTTCGAGATGGATAACCTGTTTTATTCTTCGGACAGTTTAATGGGCAACTATACTTCACTGGGTTTGAATCCTTATTATATGTTGGAAAGTGATGACTGGCGGGTCCGTGTCGGTGCTCATGTGGATTGGCAGTCGGGAGAGGACAGTGGTATTGATGTGTCTCCTGACGTGAAAGCCGAATACTTGTTCTCGGAGAGTTATGTGCTTTATTTACATGCGCTGGGAGGGCGTGAACTGAATGATTATCGCCGGTTGAATGCTTTTTCACCTTATTGGTCTTTAAACGCCCGGATGCCTTCTACCTATGTGCCACTGAATGCTACATTGGGTTTTAAAGCATCTCCGGTAAATGGTTTGTGGTTTAATGTCTTTGGTGGATATCGGATCAGTAAAGATGAGTTGTTTTGCAATCTGGTGGATGCGGACGGGTATTATTTTACTCATTTCTTGCAGGATAAAGCGAAAACCGCGTATGGAGGTGCTGAATTGAAATACGGTTATAAGGACTGGTTTGACGCTTCATTGAAAGGTACATTTTATAGCTGGAAGACAGACAATGAAAATGAAGAGCTGTATTTAGTGACCAAGCCCAAGTTTGAATTGAATTTCTATGCTGAGGCTAAGGTTTTTGAAGGATTGAAGGTTAATTTGGGCTATGAATATGTACAGCGGAAAGAATATGTGATAGAAGAAGGGAATAGCAGCAGGGATTTTGGTTTGGGCAATATCAGCAATTTGAGTGTGGGAGCCAGTTATACTTTCCTGAAAGATCTGTCTGTTTTTGGGCGTGTGAGTAATCTGTTGAATAAACAATATTATTATGAGTACGGCTATCCTGCTGAAAACTGAATGTTCTACCGGGCTTTCTTTGGCTTTTTAGTTTAAATAGCACTCGGAAAGGATTTTTTAAGAAAAAAGCAGAAACATACCTTATTATATAGGTGTGCTTCTGCTTTTTTTCTACTTTTGCCCCAAAATAAAATGGAATACATAGTATTATGCAAAAAAATCTAGTAATAGTTGAGTCACCCGCCAAGCTAAAACCATTGAGAAATTCTTGGGCAATGATTATAAAGTCCTTTCCAGTTACGGGCATATCCGGGATTTGAAAAAGAAGGAGTTTAGTATCGATGTAGAGAATGGGTTTGAGCCGACTTACGAGATACCGGCAGATAAAAAGAAATTGGTAGCCGAATTGAAAGCGGAGGCAAAGAAAGCTGATATGGTATGGCTTGCATCCGATGAGGACCGTGAAGGAGAAGCTATTTCATGGCACTTGTTTGAAGTCTTGGGGCTGGACCCTGAGAAGACCAAGCGCATTGTATTCCACGAGATAACCAAAACAGCGATACTAAAGGCCATCGAAAATCCGCGTGACATTGATGTGAATCTGGTAAATGCCCAGCAGGCACGCCGTATTCTGGATAGAATTGTAGGTTTTGAACTCTCACCGGTATTGTGGAAGAAGGTAAAGCCTGCTCTTTCTGCCGGACGTGTGCAATCTGTTGCCGTTCGTTTGATTGTGGAACGTGAACGTGAGGTGCATGCTTTTGTCAGTGAGCCGTCTTATCGCGTTACAGCAGTGTTTGAAGTACCTGATGTCGATGGAAATGAAGTTGAAGTGAAAGCGGAATTGTCCAACCGTTTCAAAACCAAGGAAGAAGCACAGGCTTTCCTTGAAACTTGTAAGGATGCGCAGTTCTCTATTGAAGATATAACAACCCGCCCTGTGAAGAAATCGCCGGCGGCACCGTTTACTACTTCTACGTTGCAGCAGGAAGCTGCCCGTAAGTTGGGATTTACAGTAGCGCAGACCATGATGGTGGCACAGCGTCTGTATGAAAACGGACAAATTACCTATATGCGTACGGATTCGGTGAACCTTTCGGATCTGGCTTTGAATACCAGCAAGCAGACTATCTTGTCCCTGATGGGAGAAAGATACGTCAAAGTCCGTAAGTTTGCCACCAAGACTAAAGGAGCACAGGAAGCGCATGAGGCTATCCGTCCTACCTATATGGAGAATGAAACGGTGAACGGAACCGGTCAGGAGCAGAAATTGTATGAACTGATCTGGAAACGTACCATCGCTTCACAGATGGCAGATGCGGAGCTGGAGAAAACAACGGCTACTATTGTAATCAGCAACAGTAGCGAGAAATTTATCGCTACCGGCGAGGTGATTACTTTTGACGGTTTCCTGCGTGTATACAAGGAATCATACGATGATGACAATGAGCAGGAAGACGAGGGCCGTCTGTTGCCGCCTCTGAGCAAAGGGGAAAAACTGATAAGAAAAGAAATCCTGGCGACTCAGCGCTTTACCCAATGTCCGCCCCGTTATACGGAAGCCAGCCTGGTACGCAAACTGGAAGAGTTGGGCATCGGTCGTCCATCTACATATGCACCTACCATTTTACTGTGCAGCAACGCGGTTATGTAGAAAAAGGAAACAGTGAAGGTGTGAAACGCCCGTATGATATCTTGAAACTGAAAGGCGGCAAGATTACGGAAACTACCAAGACAGAGATGACGGGAAATGAAAAGGCCAAGTTGTTGCCTACTGATACCGGTATCGTGGTAAACGATTTCCTGATGGAATACTTTCCTGAAATCATGGACTTTAACTTTACAGCGAATGTGGAGAAAGAGTTCGATGAAGTGGCGGAAGGAGAAAAGGAATGGACTGGCATGATGGACAGTTTCTATAAAGGCTTCCATCCGTTGGTAGATAAGACCATTCACTCTAAGACTGAGCATAAGGTGGGTGAAAGGGTATTGGGAACAGATCCTGTAAGCGGTAAGCCGGTATCGGTTAAGATCGGTCGTTTCGGTCCGGTTATTCAGATTGGTACTGCCGATGATGAGGAAAAACCGCGTTTTGCGCAGTTGGCAAAGGGATTGTCGATGGAAACCATTACGTTGGAAGAAGCATTGGATGCGTTCAAGCTTCCCCGTACGTTGGGGGATTATGACGGCCATACGGTAACGGTAGGAGTAGGGCGTTTCGGACCATACGTGCGCTATGACAAACTGTTTGTTTCTATTCCTAAAGGAACGGATCCGATGGAGATTTCTTTGGATGAGGCGGTAGAGTTGATCAAGAATAAGATAGAAGCGCAGGAGAAGAAGTTTATTAAAGTATTCGATGCTGACCCTGATATGCAGGTCTTGAACGGACGTTACGGCCCATACATCAGTTATCAGAAAAAGAATTATAAGATTCCTGAGAATGTAGAACCGGCAGATTTAAGTCTGGAGGCTTGTTTTAAGGTGATTGAATTGCAGAAAAGCAAGGCGGAAACGCGTAAAACGAAAGCGGCTTCAAGAAACAGGGGAACCGTGAATATGGAAGAGGAGTCCGAAAAGCCCGAAGAATCCGCAAAAAGTAAGGCGGCTTCCAAGGTAAAGGGCACTGCAAAAGCAAAAAAATGACACGTATATTTTTAATAGGATATATGGGCGCGGGCAAAACGACTCTAGGTAAGGCGTTTGCCCGTGAAATGAGTCTGAATTTCATTGATTTGGACTGGTTTATCGAGGAACGTTTCCATAGAACCGTTCAACAGCTGTTCTTGGAACGCGGAGAAGACGGATTCCGGGAACTGGAACGGAAAATGTTGCACGAAGTGGCCGAGTTTGAAGATGTGGTTGTTTCGACCGGTGGAGGAACACCTTGTTTTTTGATAACATGGAGTATATGAATGATTGCGGTGATACGGTGTTTCTGGATGTGGAACCTGCCGTATTGTTCCGCCGTCTGAGAGTGGCCAAGCAGCAACGTCCATTGTTAGCAAATAAAAGTGATGAGGAACTGATGGATTTTATCTGTGAGGCGTTACAGAAAAGACATCCGTTTTATTCAAAGGCGAAACATCTGTTTAAGGCTGATGAGCTGGAGGATAAAAGACAAATTCAAGCCTCTGTTGACAGCTTGAGAAAGAAATTGAATAAATAATTATATATAGTAAAATACACACTCTTTGTACAGAAGAAGAAATGAGAAAATGGCGTATTGAAGATTCGGAAGAACTCTACAACATAACAGGGTGGGGAACTTCGTACTTTGGTATCAATGACAAAGGTCATGTAGTGGTAACTCCTCGTAAGGACGGCGTTGAGGTCGATTTGAAAGAGTTGGTCGATGAGTTGCAATTGCGGGATGTGGCAGCTCCTATGCTGGTCCGTTTTCCGGATATTCTGGATAATCGTATTGAAAAAATCGCGAACTGCTTTAAGCAGGCATCTGATGAGTATGGGTATAAGGCCCAGAATTTTATCATTTATCCTATCAAGGTAAATCAGATGCGTCCTGTAGTGGAAGAAATCATCAGTCATGGAAAGAAATTCAATTTGGGACTGGAAGCCGGTTCCAAACCTGAACTTCATGCGGTGATAGCTGTGAATACAGATTCGGATTCATTGATTATCTGTAACGGATATAAGGACGAAAGTTATATCGAGCTGGCTCTGCTGGCACAGAAGATGGGGAAACGCATTTTCTTGGTAGTGGAGAAAATGAATGAATTACGCCTGATAGCCAAAATGGCAAAGCAGCTGAATGTGCGTCCTAACATAGGTATCCGCATTAAGCTGGCTTCTTCGGGAAGTGGTAAATGGGAAGATAGCGGAGGAGATGCCAGTAAGTTTGGCTTGACATCCAGTGAATTGCTGGAAGCGCTTGATTTTCTGGAAAAGAAAGACATGAAGGACTGTCTGAAACTGATTCATTTTCATATAGGCAGCCAGGTGACTAAAATACGCCGTATCAAGACAGCTCTGCGTGAGGCATCGCAATTCTATGTGCAGTTGCATGTGATGGGATTTAATGTGGAATTTGTGGATATCGGCGGCGGTTTGGGTGTGGATTACGACGGAACTCGTTCTGCCAATAGTGAAAGCAGTGTGAACTACTCTATTCAGGAGTATGTGAATGACTCTATCTCTACACTGGTGGATGCCAGTGACAAGAATGGAATTCCTCATCCGAATATTATTACCGAAAGCGGACGTTCACTGACCGCCCATACTCCGTGCTGATTTTCGAGGTGCTGGAAACGGCGACTCTGCCCGAAATGGATGAGGATTTCGAAGTGGGTGAAAATGATCATGAACTGGTACATGAACTTTATGAGATATGGGATAATCTGAATCAGAGCCGTATGGTGGAGGCTTGGCACGATGCACAGCAGATACGTGAGGAAGCACTTGATTTATTCAGCCACGGTATTGTGGATTTGAAGACCCGTGCCCAGATAGAGCGTCTGTACTGGTCGGTGACCCGTGAGATCAATCAGATTGCTTCGGGGCTGAAACATGCGCCCGATGAGTTCCGCAAACTGGACAAACTGCTGGCTGATAAATATTTTTGTAATTTCTCGTTGTTCCAGTCGTTGCCGGACTCGTGGGCGATAGATCAGATATTCCCTATCATGCCTATCCAGCGTCTGGATGAGAAGCCCGACAGAAATGCTACCTTGCAGGATATCACTTGTGATTCGGATGGAAAGATTGCCAATTTTATCTCTACCCGTTATGTATCGCATGACCTGCCGGTACATTCGTTGAAGGGAAAAGACGCTTATTATATAGGTGTATTTTTGGTTGGTGCTTATCAGGAGATTCTGGGTGATATGCACAATTTGTTTGGAGATACCAATGCGGTGCATGTTACGGTGGATGACAAAGGGTATTCTATTGATCAGGTAATTGATGGTGAAACGGTGGCCGAGGTTTTGGATTATGTACAATATAACCCGAAGAAACTGGTGCGTACACTGGAAACCTGGGTGACCAAATCAGTGAAGGAAGGAAGAATTTCTGTAGAGGAAGGAAAAGAATTCCTCTCTAATTATCGTTCCGGGTTGTACGGATATACTTATTTGGAATAATAGTATGAAAGAGAAACTGACTATCATAAAAGTAGGTGGAAAAATTGTAGAGGAAGAGTTTACACTTAATCAGTTGTTGGCTGATTTCTCTGCTATAGAAGGTTATAAGTTGTTGGTACACGGTGGCGGGCGCTCTGCTACCAGACTGGCGGCACAACTAGGGATTGAAAGCAAGATGGTGAATGGCCGCCGCATTACGGATGCAGAAACGCTGAAAGTGGTAACCATGGTATATGGCGGACTGGTGAACAAGAATATTGTAGCCGGCCTTCAGGCAAAAGGTGTGAATGCCATTGGACTGACCGGAGCCGATATGAATGTGATCCGTTCGGTAAAGCGTCCGGTAAAAGACGTGGACTATGGCTTTGTTGGTGATGTGGAGAAAGTAAATGCCGGTTTCCTGGCGACATTGATCCGTCAGGGCATTGTGCCTGTTATGGCTCCATTGACCCATGACGGTAAAGGAAGCATGCTGAATACCAATGCTGATACCATTGCCGGAGAAACCGCCAAAGCATTGGCGTCCTTGTTTGATGTGACATTGGTTTATTGCTTTGAGAAAAAGGGCGTATTGCGTGACGAAAATGATGATGACAGTGTAATTCCTGTCATTACTCCTGAAGAGTTTAAAGAATTTGTAGCGCAAGGCATTATTCAAGGAGGGATGATTCCCAAGCTGGAAAATTCTTTTTCTGCCATTGATGCAGGAGTCAGTCAGGTGGTAATAACCTTAGCATCAGCATTAATGAAGGAAGTGGAACCGTAATCAAAAAATAATTCAAAAAAACAGGCGGGTGAGTGTAACTTTAGTGTAACTCACCCGTCATTATTACAGAGCAATGCGAGAGATCAGTTTCCGAAACGATATTCTGCCCCTGAAAGACAAACTCTACAGGTTGGCGCTTCGTATTACGCTGAATAGTGCTGAAGCGGAGGATGTGGTGCAGGATACGATGATCAGGGTATGGAACAAGCGGGATGAATGGCCGCAGTTTGAATCCATCGAGCATATTGCCTGACCATTGCTCGTAACTTGGCAATTGACCGCAGCCAGAAGATGGAAGCACAGAATTTGCAACTGACCTCTGAAGTGCGGGAGATGCCTGATACATTGACGCCTTATGACCGGTTGGCGCAGAACGAACAAATGCAGTTGGTTCACCGTCTGGTCAATGAGCTTCCCGAAAGACAGCGTACAATTATGCAGTTGAGGGATGTGGAAGGAAAGAGTTATAAAGAGATTGCAGATATTCTGCAGATTACGGAAGAACAGGTGAAAGTAACCCTTTTCCGTGCCCGGCAGAAGATAAAACAAAGATACACTGAAATAGAGGATTATGGATTATAAATATATTGAACAGCTTTTGGAACGTTATTGGAATTGCGAAACTTCATTGGAAGAAGAGCAAATACTACGTTCATTCTTTCGTCAGAAGGAAGTGCCTGCTCATTTACTCCGTTACAAGCAGTTGTTTGCTTATCAGGATGTGGAGAAGGAGAAAGGTTTGGGCGATGATTTTGATACCAGAATCCTGACCCGGATAGAAAGACCGGTGGTAAAAGCGCAACGTCTGACTATGCGTACGCGCTTTATGCCTCTGTTTAAAGCGGCTGCAATGATTGCCGTGTTGTTTCTTATGGGTACAGTGATGCAACACGCTATGGAAGGCGGTGATAGTGATACGGTATCGGTACACGATGAGTATCAGGATTCTACTACCGATCCCCAAGTGGCATACGAACCTGTATTGCCTACAGATACGGTGACAAAGATTACCGCTGATGATACCGGTACAGGGACAGGGAAAACAAATTAGAACATTTTCATTTGCTTTTATATAAATATGATAGTTAGTGCTTATTAAAACAACTTTTTAATTCGAGGCTGTGAAGTTTCAATTCTCTCAAATTTTAAATTAACTAACTAAATAATTTTAAAAAGGATTACCGCGTGAGCAGTAATCCTTTTTTGCTTGGTAGATAATTTAATGTAAAGAGAGAGTTATGAAATGAGTTATTTGCTCTTAACGCTTCCGATTCCGGATTTTTTAGTCCGGTAACCCGAGGGTCACCGTAGTAGTTTACACTTCCTACTCCCTGGGCACTGATATTTATCGTCCCGGATGCATAACAAGAAACACTTCCCACACCGTTTTGTTCAACTACCACATCAGAAACAATCATGTCTTTTGCTTTCAGGCTGCCTACTCCTTCCAAATAATATGTCGCATGACCGGCCTGCCCCTTTAAATTGATACTTCCTACTCCTTCTTGGGATACTTTGATGGAACGTGCCATTAATGCATTTGCTTCAATACTCCCCACACCTTCGGCACTGATAGAAAGATCTGTTACTTTCACGCTGTCTTTCAGATAAATACTTCCTACACCTCTTTGCTTGATATTGCATAAAACCGGACTGGTAATTGAGATATTGATTTTTGAACTTTTGAAGTTTTTGAATTTGTCTTTATCCATACTGATACTCAGCGTACTGTCTTTGACCATGACAATGAGTTGGGGGATGTAATTATCCGGACCGTCGGCTTCTACTTTGGTCGCATTCCCTTGAGTAAAGACAATGTTGGCAGGTGCTTTGTTCTCTATCTTATTGAAAGGAGTTACGCTATATTTTTTGGTCATTTTACTCTTGCTGGGTTTCGGGCCTGATGATATGTGGAAACAGCCTGTCATCATTGTGATTGTCAGAAAAAGACTGAAAAAATAAATAGTTTTTGTTCTCATGGTAATATATATATTTAATTGGTTTCTGTTAATTAGACGGTGAAGATTCCTGGAAGTTGCAAATCTCTGCCTTTTTTTATTGGAAAGCTGTATCTTTGTATCCGTATGGCAACTAAAAGAGTACTTCCGGATAAAGATTTTGACCGTATTATAGTGCGTACACACAAGCTGGCGCGTAATGTTACTATGCGGGTAAAGCCCGACGGACTGCATGTTACTGTTCCTCCTTATAGTTTAAGCAGCAAAGTGCTGGAGGTGGTGGAGCAATACAGGCAACGTCTGTTGGAGGACTGGAGGAAAGTGAGCAAGAAACCGATTGATCTAAATTTTCGTATTCACACTCCCTGTTTCCGTTTATGGCTGGAGCAAGGTAACTTTACTTGCTTTTCCGTACGTTTTACCGAGGAGGGAGTCAAGATTATCTGTCCGAGGAATGTGGATTTTTCTTTACCTGAAGTACAAAGGCTGGTACGTAATGCCATCATCCGTGCCATGAAGAAAAATGCACAAGAGTATCTGCCATCTCTTTTATCTGCCTTGTCCGAACAGTATCATTTGCCATTTAAACGTGTGAAGATTACCGGCAGCAAGGGAAGATGGGGAAGTTGTTCGGGGACAGGCAGTATCAATCTTTCCTGTTATTTGATGTTGTTGCCTCCCCATTTGATGGACTATGTACTGTTACACGAATTGTCTCATACCAAGGAAATGAATCACGGTCCTCGTTTTTGGGAATTGCTGGATAGTATGACAGGAGGGAGAGCTCGTGCCTTGCGTGCGGAGTTACGCAGATTTAATACTGATTTTTAGAACCATTAAATAGAATTACAATGAAAAACAGATTTTTAAGCATGCTTATTGGGGCTGTCTTGTTCGTTCTTTCAGCAGCGGCCGAAAATTATCCTTATCGGAGTGATGTGCTTTGGGTAACTGTACCCGATCATGCCGACTGGTTGTACAAGACAGGCGAGAAAGTGAAGATTGAGGTTCAGTTCTATAAATATGGTATTCCGCAAGATGGTGTGGAGGTTTTATATGAGCTGGGAGGCGACATGATGCCTTCGGATACCAAGGGAACTGTAAAACTGAAGAATGGAAAAGCGGTTATTTCTATGGGGACAATGAAAGAGCCCGGTTTTCGTGATTGTCGTCTGACGGCTAAACTAGGAGGTAAAACTTATTCCCACCATATCAAAGTCGGCTTCTCTCCTGAGAAGCTTCAACCCTATACCCAGTTGCCTTCTGATTTTAATGAATTCTGGAATAAGACTAAGGCGGAAGCAGCCCAGTTCCCTCTGACTTATACTAAAGAGTACGTAGAGAAATATTCTACGGACAAAATAGACTGTTACTTGATCAGACTTCAGCTGAATAAGCAGAACCAGTGTATTTATGGTTATCTGTTCTATCCTAAGGCGGAAGGAAAGTATCCGGTAGTGCTTTGTCCTCCGGGGGCGGTATCAAGACGATCAAAGGGCCTATGAGGCATAAATATTATGCGGAAGAAGGCTGTATCCGCTTTGAGATAGAAATCCACGGCTTGAATCCGGAGCTGGATGAGGACACTTTCGGCGAAATAAGCCGCGCTTTCAGTAGTCGGGAAAACGGTTATTTGGTAAACGGCTTGGATAGCCGTGAAAATTATTATATGAAACGGGTTTATCTGGCTTGCGTCCGCAGCATTGATTTGCTGACTTCATTACCTGAATGGGATGGTAAAAATGTTATTGTGCAAGGGGGGAGCCAAGGGGGAGCTTTGGCTTTGATTACGGCAGGACTTGACAAGCGTGTTACGGCATGTGTGGCAAACCATCCCGCTTTAAGTGATATGGCAGGTTACAAAGCCGGCCGTGCCGGGGGATATCCTCATCTTTTTAAGAATACGGTAGATATGGATACACCTGCCAAGATGAAGACCCTTGCATATTATGATGTGGTGAATTTTGCCAAACAGATTACTGTTCCTGTTTATATGACATGGGGATTTAATGACAATACTTGTCCTCCTACTACCAGTTACATTGTCTATAATGTACTGAACTGTCCGAAAGAGGCGTTGATTACTCCAGTCAACGAGCACTGGACTTCTGAAGACACAGAATACGGGCATTTGCTTTGGATAAAGAAACACTTGAAATAAATCGATGGAAATAGATGTTTTTAAGATTATAATTGCTATATTTGTTTAGCATAGTGTAGCAACTATCTGTATTTTGATGTTGAACCCTTAAATCGCAAACAGATATGACTGACCTCACCATTCTAATCGCTGTTATTGCATTGGCATTGTGGCCGCTTGCATTTTTAGTTCTTCGCATCCGTCATGAGCGTAAAAAACGTAGAGACCGTTTGGACCGTATGACAAAGGAAGACTTGGAGGATATCGGTACGGAAGAGCTGGTTATAGCTGTGCTCAAAAAGATAGGCTGTCAGCCGGAAACCAATGAGGAAGGACATATTGTCTTTAAATATCAAGGTGATGATTTTTATATTGCGGTGGAGGATGAGGCCCGGTTCATCATGATATGGAATCCGTGGTGGGCGTCTATCAGTATGGATAATCCGGCTTTACCTTACTTAAAAGAGATTGTCAATCTGGTCAATGTGGATTCGTTGGTGACCACTGTCTTTACGGCGGATGAGGATGAGAAAAACGTGGGGCTTCATTCCAAATGTCATACGGTCTTTACTCCCAAAGAAGGCCAATTGGACGAATATCTGAAAGCTATGCTCGATCATTTCTTTGTTACTCACGATGCTATCAAGCAAAATTTGCAGCAACTGGGTAGTGCCGCTTCGGAAAGTGTTAATAAGGAACGGACAAAGGTGAAAGGATTTGCTGCTTATAAAGAGAACAGTACGCCACTGTCTTCTGTCGAAGAAGAGAAAAAATAAGGAATGTTTTCATTCGTTCCGGCTTTTATGAAAGTTGCTTTGATGTATGGTTCAAAGCAACTTTATTTGTGTTTATACTTATGCTAAATCCTTTTTCTCTTAGGTATTTTTTTTCTTATCTTTAAGTTCTTTCTTCTTGAAATCCTGAAGTTCAACAAGAAGGAAGATAAGGTGGAGGGCATGTTTGACAAATGCCTGTTCGTTCTGCGTAATCTATCTTCCCTTCTTGAGCGTCTGTGTGCGTTGCGGAGCCGTGTATTCGATCGTTTTTTCGAGGCTGCCGAGATTGCGAAATTCACCTCTAGGGAGTTTGGTGAACATTGGGAAAATTTGAAGAGCTTCCGTGATTGGTATAGCGTAATGTCTACCCAATTGAAGAAAGGACGTGAGGAGGACCTTAAAGAGGGACTCGAAACAGGTCTTTAGGAAGGATTTGAAACAGGTCGTAAGGAAGAATGCTAAAAATGAAACAGGTCGGTATTGCATCTGATGTAAATTGCCCAAGTTACCGGTTTATCGGCTCAGGAAATAATGTTTCTTTAAGTTTTTTTCTGGAGAAATTGACTTCGTAAAGTGATTAAGTTGGCTTGATGCTTGAAACTTGTTGACCGATTTCCGTTCAAAGAGTTTGTTCAAATTATTTCGGTGAATCTTTTTTAAGGAGAGAATCTCTTTTTTGTGATAGTAATCAATTGATTAACAATTGATTGTTTCCTTCTTTTATATATACTTATTTGTATATCTCTTACCAAGAGATATACATTTTCTGTGCAAAAATAAGCAAAGTTTTGAGAACTAATACATTTTTGGCAAAAAAAATAGGAATTTATATAAAAAATAAGCTTCCAAGTCCATTTTTATACTCCTTTATCCTATTTGAAATAGGATATAATATGTTGATATATTGTTCATTAGTTACTTTCTATAGATCTCTTGGTAAGAGATCTATAGAATGTCGTTTTTTAAGTTCCTTTATTATATGATAAAGTATGTCTTTGAAGCGATGAGAATGAATGAAATTAACATAGAGCAGATGGAATATCTATTTCTAAGACGTAAACGAAGTAGTGCCGTTTCCGAGCGGCAGAAGAACTTGCTTTTCAAGGCCGCCCAGCGGCATTGGGAGGAGGAGTTTGTCGGCAAGGAAGCGAATATTCGTAAAGTGGACTGTCGTATATATAAAGCTATATTGTACCAGCTTGAGATACGTCAGATATTCCTTGACACTTCGCTTTCGCTGAAAAAACTGAGCGATTTGCTTGAAACAAACCAGACCTACCTGAGTAATGTAGTAAACAAATACTTTGGCTGTAACTTGAAGGAGCTTGTGAACGGCTATCGTGTGGAATATGCCAAGGAGCTTCTTAGTTTCGGTCGTTGTGCATTGAATGACTTGCCTCGTAGTTGCGGTTTCGCTTCTAAAAGCGCTTTCTATTCAGCTTTCAGTAAGGTTGCGGGTGTGTCACCTTTGTCTTATCAGTCACGGGAAAGGAGGAAACGGGAACTACAGGTAATAAACGAACTAAGATATTAATAATGAGATTAATATGTATAATCAATTTTAGTTTTTTAAATTTATAAATTTAAAGTTTTTCTATTATGAACAAAAAGTTTTTAAGTGCAATCCTGTTCGGAGCCTTGATGGTTTCGTCAACGGGAACATTTGTGTCTTGTAAAGACTATGATGATGACATTGACAACATCAACAAAGAGTTGTCGATCTTAAAGGAGATCTGAGTGCTTTACAGGCAAAAGTAAATGAAGGCAAATGGATTACAAGTTTGGCTCCAACTACTGGTGGTTTTACCGTAACTTTTTCGGATAACACTTCTTATACCATTACGAATGGTAAAGATGGTGCTGCTGGTGCTGATGCTGTGAAATGGGAGATTGGTACTGACGGTTTCTGGTATAAGAATGATGTAAAGACCGAGTATCAGGCTGTTGGTCAAGCTGGCGAAGCTGGTGTTGCTGGTGTATCTCCTTATATCGGTGAAAACGGTAACTGGTTTGCTTATAACACCGAGACAAAAGAAGTGGAAGATACAGGTATCTCTGCTGCCGGAACCAGTACCTACGTGGTGAAGAATGGTGATAACTATGAATTGCATGTGTATAACCAGACTACCGGGGAATATGAGTCAATCGTTCTTCCTGCTACTGCCGCTGCAGCTGCTTTGAACGTGGTGTTTATGCCGACATATAGTGATATGCAGACTAAAGTAGTTGCTATCAATATTCCTGTTGGTGACGAGCTTAACGATAAGAACCATTTGTGGGATAATAATGTTTCATTGACTAACGATATTGTTTTCAACTATCGTGTTTCTCCTGCAAGCATTGATTTGGCAAAAGCAAATATTGGTTTCTTGGTAAATGAAGTACAGTCAAGAGCTGCAGGTTCTATCTTAGATGTTGCTGACAAATCGTTTGCTGATGGTGTTTTGACTGTAAAAGCTAAGGCTGGTGAAGCATTCTCTTTGAAGAATAAGAAATATGCCGTGGCTTTGCAGGTTCAGAATGATGCGCAAACTGCACTCTCTACTTATCATTTGCTTACATCTCAAACAATCGATCGTAGAAACTTGACAGTATTCGAAGCTCGTAAGGATGATAATGGAGATGAATCCTATATGAATTGGAGTACCATTATTCCGATGAACCTTTTATATACAGGTGAACTGAATGTTGCTGATACTTTAAGTGTTGGCGACTACACTTCTTATAATTCATACAAAGATTTGAGAAAATACGGTTTTGCTCCTTACTACGAAGTAGCTAAGAAAGCTGGTGAAGACAAAGGCAATTATTTCACTGTAGAAAATGGTGTTATCAAAACGAATGGACAAATTTCTTCTGTAGGTCATAATTGTACTTTCATTGTATCTGTATATGATAAGAAAGACGGATATAAATTGGCTGAAAAAGAATTGACTGTATCGTCAGTTGAGAAGATTGCTACTACTAAGACTTATACTAAATCTGAAACTCATGAATTAACTCTTGAATCAAAAGATTATAGATTCAAGTTTGATATGAATGATGTATATAATACATTGGGCATGTCTTCTCAAACTTTCTGGAATGCAGGATATTCTTCTAAATATTATATTTGGGATGCAGATAGAAGTGAATATGTACCAACAAGCAAGGGTGTTATTTCTGCTGGCTCAGCATATGAAAACAATGAAAACTTCTTGTATGTAGATGTTAAGAATATCTTGACTAAGGAGCAGCTTGGCAAGTACAAAGTAGTATTTAAAATTGGTAATACAGGTGCAGAAGTTGTTTATGAGGTTAAGGTAGTATATCCTGAAGTAACTTTGGTTAAAGACAATGATTACTGGAAAGACGGTTATATGATTAATGCCGGTAAACTTGTAGGTTCTAATTATGTCATGTCTGGTGACTTACGTCGCGGATATAAGAATAAAGACCTTGATTTGGTATTTGAAACAGTAGCTGGTGAAACTCGTACAGATTTTGATTTGACTAACAATATCCTGACCTATACAGGATCTTGCAATGATAAAGAAGGTAACCGTATCAACATTTCTAAGATCGATCCGGTTGATGTAATGGTATTTGTTCTGATTAATGGCCAGAAGATTGACAATGGTACTAAGATCCAGGTTAAGTTTGCTGACCCGTTGAAGAATATCACTTTGAAGAAAGATGCCAAGTTTGAAACTACAGACAAGAAGAATCCTGCCGATAAATTGCAGTTGAATTCTGCAATCAACTTGGTAAGCATTGCTGGTGAAAAAGTAATTGAAAACGGTACGATGGATGCTACTATTGCCGGTTACTATAATGCTCAGGCAGCTAAGTTCGAAGTATCGGAAGAGGATGCTGCTAAGGGAGCTAGTGTAAATGCTACAACGGGTGAATTTACATGGCAGAATGATGGTGTAGCTTTGACAGCCAACAAGACTATCAATGTGAAAGTTACGGTTACATACACTTGGGGTGTTGCGGTTGGTACAATTCCTGTAACTGTAAAATCTAACCTCTAATCTGAATTAGATGATTAAAAAATAATCATACTATAAAGTAAAAGTCCGCTTCTCCTTCGTGAGAAGCAACTTCTACCCAAAGTAGAAATTATAAATTCTTTCAAGCGGGGAAAGCATACGTATCCGGCAACGGGCGTTTCTTTCCCCGCTTTTTTTAAAGGAAATGACTCTGAAGAATAGTTTGTTTCTTTCCCGCTTAGAGTCTGTTCATTGAATTTGTAATCAATAAATTGTATATACCATGAATAAAATAGAAGAGATAAAGAAAAAATCAGGGATTTGAAGTTAAAGCAGAAGATGACAACTGGGCGTTTGGAATGGAACGATATACAGAGAGAAATAGACATTTTGAATAATGAGTTAAAGCAACTAGAAACAGACAAACCACAATATGGAAAATAGATTATACTTGTACAACTTAGGTATAAAGACATTTGGCGGCTTTGCAACACTGGGTGGGGTTATACAGGCTTTGCAACTATTTACGCAGCCTGATCTTGATATTAAATCAATTTTGCTTTCGTTTCCTGCGTGGGTAGTATATGTATTTGTATGCCTGACTATTATTTTTGCTATGTTGAGGGAACGGTACAAATCGATGAGTCAAAGGGTGGAAGTATTGAATGTTAAATTGAACGAGCAAGATGCAATGATTCGTTCATTGCAGGAAATGATGAAAATTGTGCCATTCAAAGGACGCTTTTTCTTGACCACAGAGTATTTATACAATGAATTGGGGGAATATATACAGAATAACATTGATATTGATTCAATAGAGATAAAGAATACAATAGAAAAAAGAGGTATGGGAAACAAGAGAGATTCCTTTGTCCGATTAAATATAAGAGGTGTTGTTTCGCATAAAATCAGTACATTCCAACTGCTGGTGGCAGGTGATACCATTGTTAACTTTGAAGATATAACATACAAGCGTTCGAGCGTGTTGGTGGGAAGCAGAAAAAATTATGTGCAAGAATTGCTGATAACGGACAGGATTCTTTGTTGAAGCAGGTTGTTGTTTCTTATGGCAAAGTAAAAAGTCCCGGTAGTATTGTTGATTTGATGATTGAATGGTGCTGGCCTAATATGTTGAATATTACAGATTGCGACTATACTACATTGCCTAATTTTTTGGCAGGTACGGTGAAACATCTGAAAATGTCTTTGGAATGTAAAGAAGATATAGGTTTTAAATCGGCAAGTATATATAAATATAAAGTCGGTATGGATAAGGCCCAGTTGATTTTGGACGTTGATATGTCCGAAATCACAGATACGATATCTTATGAAGAAGATAATCCGTTAATGAATTCTACTTATATATTGTATTACGAAGTTGCCAGATGATTGGAAATCTGAAAAAATATATAGATAAGGCATCTTTTATGGAACATATAGATGCCAAGCTGCGGCAGAATGAACCTATGATTATAGATTCATTCGTCAGTAATAAATGTAATCTGAAATGTAGGCATTGTTATTTTGGAGATGCCCGGCCCATATCAGAGTCGGTTTCTTTGGCAAGATGGAGAAGTTTTCTTGATGAAGCTATTGGAATGGGTATGAAACATTTTCATTTTTCGGGTAAAGAATCTTTTTTGGATAATAGAATCTTTGATATCCTGAATCTTTTAGCGGAATATAAGGAAGATAGGAGAATATTTTATGGAGTTGTTTCAAATGGAATGAGTATGGATATTCAGGGGTATGACGAAGTTCTTGCAACCAACATCTCATACCTTGAAATTAGTCTTGAGGGCTCTGGAAAATACAATGATTTGATAAGGGGTGAGAATGGATACAATACGGTTTATGAGTTGATTGAAAATGTGGAGCATCGAGATAAAATAAACATTACTTCTACTATTTTTGATGATAATGGAGCTGATTTATTATCCATGTTGCTTGCATATTGGAAATTAGGAGTTGATAAATTTAATTTTGCTCCTATCATGTATTATTCACCATTTGAAATGAAACCATTGAAAAGTTTGTCGTGTGAATCCTTGCTTGGTTTTGTTTCGCTCTGTCTTGATTTTATGAATAATGATAACAGTCCGGATGCTATTGATATAAGGATTTGTATGACGAAAGCAATGGCGTATGAACTGTTTCTGAAAGAAAATATATTAACCGGAAAAATAGAGGAATATATATACAGAGGCAATAAAATGAAATATCAGAGGGGGAATAAGGTGTTGGAGTTTAGTTATCCTTTACTCAGCATTCCATTCCTTAATGAATTGGTCGTTACTCATGATGGTTACATTATATCCTGTGCAGATGATATTCATTATAAGTATCTTGATAAGATCGCTTTACCGAACGTGAATATAGTAAAAAACAGTTTTGCAGAAATATTGCAAGCGAGAAACGAATTTATTTTGTGTTATTTAGACAAAGAATTATCTTAATATACTAAATGTTTATAATTATGAAGACACAAGAATTGGTAGATGTTCGGGTGGGTGAAAGCACTCAGCCGGATTACGGTTATGAATTGAGTGATAGGTGTATAATAACGAAAAGTTCAAATGCTGTCGCTAGCGGAGCAGGAAGCAAAGGCTTGTTTTCGTATAAAAGTACTAAACTGAAAAGTGCTGAATGTAAAATCAATCAGAGTTTACGGGATGTTGATAATGGAGCAGGAAGCAAAGGTTTGTTTAGTGTGAATGTTGATTAGTAAGCATGGCTTTGTAGAGAGGTTTGTTTGTTCTTTTTAACTTCTGAACGTGAAGCTAAAAATGTTTGACCTCTTTTGCATGTGGCAACAATAAATTGACATAAAGCAAGTAATCATTCCTTTTCTTATAAAAGTGTGCTAAAAACACTTATATCTGAAAACATAACAATTATTTTTGTACGTTTTTTAATTAATGGATTGTTTTTATTCAGGTATGAAGAAGAGTTTGACGGCTTTGGCGTTCGGCACATTGGGATTGGGCATTGCCGAGTTTGTAATGATGGGCATTTTGCCCGATGTAGCGAAGGACTTGCATATAAGTATTCCGCAAGCAGGACATTTTATTTCGGCTTATGCACTAGGTGTGTGCGTAGGAGCACCGGGGATGGTTTTGGTGGCTCGTACCCGTCCGCTGAAACATATTCTGTTAGGTTTGATGGTTATTTATATTTGTGGTAATTTGTGTGCTGCCGCTTCAGTGAATTATTGGATGATGTTGATGATGCGTTTTATTTCCGGATTGCCTCATGGCGCCTTCTTTGGGGTTGGTTCCATTGTGGCGGAAAGAGTGGCTGATAAAGGAAAAAGTTCGCAGGCAGTGGCATTGATGGTGTCGGGTATGACGATTGCCAATCTTTTTGGTGTACCTTTGGGTACGTTCATGAGTAATATAATGTCTTGGCGTATTCCTTTTCTCTTTAATGGAGTATGGGGACTGATTACTTTGTTCTATATTTGGAAATGGGTTCCTTCACTGCCTGCTTTGCCAGATACAGGTTTGAAAGGACAGTTCCGTTTTTTGAAGAATCTGGCTCCATGGTTGTTGATATTTACGACCATGTTCGGAAACGGAGGCATCTTTTGTTGGTATAGTTATGTTACTCCTTTGATGACGCACGTGGCAGGTTTCAGTGAAAACAGCATGACTTTTATTATGGTGTTGGCAGGTCTTAGCATGACTGTAGGAAACTTGATGGGTGGAAAGTTTTCTGATCAGTATGGGGCTGCCCGTGTGGTAAAATATACACAGGTTATTATGGCTTCCGGTTTGCTTGCCATTTTCTTTGCGGCTTCTGTTTCTTGGTTGGCAGTAATATTGATGTGTATATGTACGGCAGGATTATTTGCTGTTTCGGCTCCACAACAATTATTGTTACTCCGGAATTCACGCGGAGGAGAAATGATGGGAGCGGCCTGTGTGCAAGTCGCTTTTAATTTGGGCAATGCCATTGGTGCTTATGCCGGTGGGCTACCCATAGATGCCGGATTGGGTTATCGGTATCCGGCTTTGGTGGGTGTCTTTATCGTATTGATCGGCTTTGTCGCTGTTTCCCTTTATTCCAAAAGGGAATCGGCTTCTCTTTCCAAGATATAAATTACATCTCCACTCTTTTTAACCTCTACCCGGCTACCTTCCGGATTCAGGTTGAAAGGTGTGGTCTTGTCTGTTTTGTTATCTACGACCATCAGTACATTATCTTCGGCAAAGCGTTTTATCTCCACTTTCAGGTTGCGTCGGGCATGGTTTGGTCCAGTAGCAGACTGTCATTTAGATATACCGCTATACTGTCTCCGGCAAAACTGTTAGTCAGTTCTATGTTGTAGACTCCTTCATAAGTCTGTACTTTGTCAGCCTTGCGTTGGAAACGGAAGGACATATACAAAAAAATGATAATAACGGCAAAGACTCCAAAAAGCCAGCATACCGTTACCTATCATGAACTGCTTGTTCGTATTTAAACTGTTTTTATCCATAGTGTTATAAGTTTCTGCAAAACTACAATTTTTTTAATAGAATATTTTGTAGCACTGGTAGATAATTTGTATCTTTGCACCGAAATGGATGAATGGTGGGGCTTGATTAAGCCCTTTTTTTGTTCTTAATAGTGAATAAATGATAGATAAAAATGTAGTAACCCGGATTGTTGACGAGTGGCTGGAAGGTAAAGATTACTTTTTGGTAGATGTCACGGTGAGCCCGGATGACAAAATTGTGGTAGAAATTGACCATGCCGAGGGAGTATGGATTGACGATTGTGTAGAACTTAGCCGCTATATTGAGTCTAAACTGGACCGTGAAGAAGAGGATTATGAACTGGAAGTGGGTTCGGCCGGTATAGGACAACCTTTCAAGGTATTGCAACAGTACTTGATACACATTGGTAAGGAGGTGGAAATCCTGACTAAAGAGGGAAAGAAGCTGGAAGGTGTATTGAAGGATGCAAATGAAGAGAACTTTACCGTAACCATTGAAAAGAAAGTGAAACCGGAAGGAGCCAAACGCCCCAACTGGTAGAGGAGAATATTACTTTTGCATATGATGAGATAAAATACACTAAATACTTAATTAGTTTTAAATAATTATGGCCAAAAAAGAAGAAACAATCAGCTTGATTGATACATTTTCGGAATTTAAGGAATTAAAGAATATTGATAGAACAACTATGGTGAGTGTACTCGAAGAGTCTTTCCGTAGTGTGATCGCGAAAATGTTTGGCACTGATGAAAATTACGACGTTATTGTGAACCCTGACAAGGGAGATTTTGAAATATGGCGTAACCGTGAAGTTGTAGCAGATGAGGATTTGACGAATCCCAATATGCAGATCTCATTGACCGAGGCACAGAAAATTGATGCGTCTTATGAGGTGGGTGAGGAAGTGACCGATGAAGTAATCTTTGCCAAGTTTGGCCGCCGTGCCATTCTGAACTTGCGTCAGACACTGGCATCGAAGATTTTAGAACTGGAGAAAGATAGCTTGTATAATAAATATATTGATAGGGTGGGTACTGTAATCAGTGCGGAAGTCTATCAGATATGGAAGAAAGAAATGTTGTTGCTGGATGATGAAGGCAACGAACTGCTTTTGCCCAAGACTGAACAGATTCCGAGTGATTTCTACCGTAAAGGCGAAACTGCCCGTGCCGTAGTGCCCGTGTAGATAATAAAAATAATAATCCGAAGATTATTCTGAGCCGTACTTCACCTGTGTTCTTGCAACGCCTGTTTGAAATGGAAGTACCCGAAATCAATGACGTTGATCACTATCAAGAAGATTGCGCGCATTCCCGGAGAACGTGCTAAGATAGCAGTTGAGTCGTATGACGACCGTATAGACCCGGTAGGTGCCTGCGTAGGTGTAAAAGGATCACGTATCCACGGTATTGTGCGCGAGTTGCGTAATGAAAATATCGACGTGATCAACTATACTTCTAACATTCAGTTGTTCATTCAGCGTGCGTTGAGTCCGGCTAAGATTTCTTCTATTGTGTTGCACGAAGAGGAGAAAAAAGCAGAAGTATATCTGAAACCGGAAGAAGTGTCTTTGGCAATCGGTAAGGGGGGAATGAATATCAAACTCGCCAGTATGCTTACCGAATATACGATTGATGTGTACCGCGAATTGGATGAGAGCGCGATGGATGAGGATATCTACCTTGATGAATTCAAGGATGAAATTGATGAGTGGGTTATCACAGCCATCAAGAATATTGGATTGGATACAGCCAAGGCTGTATTGAATGCTCCGCGCGAGATGTTGATAGAAAAAGCGGACCTAGAAGAAAACACGGTTGATGACGTGTTGAGAGTTTTAAGAGCTGAATTTGAAGAGTAACTCTTCAGTCCCGGCTCGTAGTTAATAATTAAAAAACGAGTATGACGATTAGACTGAACAAAGTAACAAGAGATTTAAATGTAGGAATAACGACGGTAGTTGAATTCTTGCAGAAGAAGGGCTATACCATTGAGGCTAGTCCTAATGCGAAAATTACCGAAGAACAATATGCTGTACTTGTGAAAGAGTTCAGCACAGATAAAAATTTAAAAATAGAGTCTGAAAAATTTAGTCAGGAAAGACAGAACAAGGACCGCAACAAAGCTTCTATCTCTATCGAAGGTTTTGAATCTAAGAAAGAGAAAGAAGAGGTGGTGAAAACTGTTATTCCTGAAGAGGCACGCCCCAAACTGAAGCAAGTGGGTAAAATAGATCTGGACAATTTGAACAAGAAACTGCGCCAAAGGTTGTAGAACCAGTTGCGAAAGTTATTGAACAAACTCCGAAAGCAGAACCCGTGGTGGAAAAGGTGGTTGAGAGGAAGGAAACTCCCCAACCCGAGAAGGAAACGCCGAAGCCTGTGGTGGTAGAGGAAAAGAAACCGGAACCTGCTCCTCAACCTGCTCCTGCTCCAGTTCTGGAAGAGAAGAAAGAGCCTAAAATTGAAAAGACGGAAGAAAAGACACCCCAGGTGAAAGAGATGGAAAAAGAAACACCCGAAGCAGCACCCGTTCAGGAAAAAGAAGAAGACGATGTATTTAAAATTCGTCCTACTGAATTTAAATCGAAAATTAATGTAGTAGGTCAGATTGATCTGGCTGCATTGAATCAGTCTACCCGTCCGAAAAAGAAATCGAAGGAAGAAAAACGGAAAGAGAGAGAAGAGAAAGATAAGCAGCGTCAGGAACAGCGTAAACTGATGAAGGATGCTATTATCAAAGAAATCCGTAAGGGAGACGATAAGATTTCTAAAAACTCGGTTAACGATGATGCTGCAAAGAAGAAAAAACGCAATAGAATAAATAAGGAACGTGTGGATATAAATGCTGCCGGTACAACAAATGCTGGAGGAGCATCTAATAATAACCAACGTAACGATAACGCTAACAGACCGAATAGGAACAATAACTCCAAACCTAATGGCAATAACAATCAGGGTGGAGGCAAATTTAATAAAGACCGTTTCAAGAAACCTGTTGTAAAAGCGGAAGTTAGTGATGAAGATGTGGCAAAGCAGGTTAAGGAAACATTGGCACGTCTGACTAACAAGACTAAGAACAAGGCTGCCAAGTATCGTAAGGAGAAACGTGAAAATGTTCAGAACCGCCTGATGGAACAGGAGGAGATGGAACAGGAAGATAGCAAAATATTGAAACTGACCGAGTTCGTTACTGCGAACGAACTGGCAAGTATGATGGATATTCCTGTTACTCAGGTTATCGCTACTTGTATGAGTATCGGTATCATGGTCTCTATCAATCAGCGTCTGGATGCCGAGACAATCAACCTGGTAGCGGAAGAATTCGGATACAAGACAGAATATGTAAGTGCTGAGGTAGCACAGGCTATTACAGAAGAGGAAGATAACGAAGAAGATTTGCAGCCGCGTGCTCCGATTGTGACAGTAATGGGACATGTTGATCATGGTAAGACTTCATTACTGGACTATATTCGTAAAGCAAATGTAATTGCCGGTGAGGCAGGTGGTATCACCCAGCATATCGGTGCTTACAATGTGAAATTGGAAGACGGACGTCATATTACATTCTTGGATACTCCGGGTCACGAGGCATTTACCGCCATGCGTGCCGTGGTGCGAAAGTGACGGATATTGCTATTATTATTGTAGCTGCCGATGATAATGTGATGCCGCAGACCAAAGAGGCGATTAATCATGCTATGGCTGCCGGTGTGCCTATCGTATTTGCTATTAATAAGGTGGATAAGCCGCACGCAATCCGGATAAGATTAAGGAAGAACTGGCTGCATGAACTTCCTGGTGGAAGAGTGGGGTGGTAAGTATCAGTCGCAAGATATTTCGGCAAAGAAAGGTACAGGTGTACACGATTTGTTGGAAAAAGTATTGCTGGAAGCTGAAATGTTGGATTTGAAGGCTAATCCCGACCGCAAGGCAACCGGTTCTATCATTGAATCGTCCTTGGACAAGGGACGCGGTTATGTGGCTACTATGTTGGTGGCAAACGGTACGCTGAAAATGGGCGATATAGTCTTGGCTGGTACTAGTTATGGTAAGGTGAAAGCCATGTTTAATGAACGTAACCAGCGCATCAAGGAGGCCGGTCCTTCCGAACCGGTATTGATTCTGGGACTGAACGGTGCTCCTGCGGCAGGTGATACTTTCCATGTGATTGATACGGAACAAGAGGCTCGTGACATTGCCAACAAGCGTGAACAGTTGCAGCGTGAGCAGGGCTTGCGTACTCAGAAACTGCTGACATTGGATGAAGTGGGCCGTCGTTTGGCTTTGGGTGATTTCCATGAGCTGAATGTGATTGTTAAAGGTGACGTGGACGGTTCTGTCGAAGCGTTGAGCGACTCATTGATAAAACTGTCTACAGAACAGGTACAGGTTAATGTGATCCACAAAGGTGTCGGTCAGATTTCCGAGTCGGATGTGACTTTGGCTGCTGCATCAGATGCGATTATTGTAGGTTTCCAGGTTCGTCCTTCAAGTTCTGCCGGCAAACTGGCTGAGCAGGAGGGGGTGGATATCCGCAAATATTCTGTTATCTATGATGCGATTGAAGAAGTGAAGGCTGCTATGGAAGGTATGCTGGCACCTACTTTGAAGGAACAGATTACTGCAACCATCGAAGTGCGTGAAGTCTTCAATATTACCAAGGTCGGTTTGGTTGCCGGTGCTATGGTGAAGACAGGTAAGGTGAAACGTTCTGATAAGGCACGCTTGATTCGTGATGGTATTGTAGTCTTTACCGGTGCTATCAATGCTTTGAAGCGTTTCAAGGATGATGTGAAAGAAGTAGGTACTAACTTTGAATGTGGTATCAGTCTGACAAACTGTAACGATATCAAGGTCGGTGATATTATTGAAGCTTACGAAGAAGTAGAGGTTAAACAGACTTTGTAATACACTGAAGTCTGAGAATATAGATGGTAATGTCATCCTGAGCATAGCGAAGGATCTGCACCTCGCCCAGCGCGTGGGCTGGCAGATTCTTCGCTTTGTTCAGAATGGCATTACTGCTTTTTGTAATAACGATAAAGATGGCGACAATAGATATTATTATATTGGCTATGATTGGTGTGGGTGTCATTATGGGATTAATAAAAGGATTTGTGAAGCAGATGGCGTCTATTGTAGGGTTGATAGCCGGATTGCTGATGGCTCGTGCCTTGTTTGGCATTGTTGCCGAAAGGTTGGCGCCGGTTCTAGGTACTTCGACGACTGTAGCACAGGTCTTGGCTTTTATATTGATCTGGATAGCTGTACCTTTAGGTTTTGCGTTCGTCGCCTCTTTGTTGACAAAAGCATTGGATGCTGTGCACCTGGATGCTGAACCGTTGGTTAGGCAGCGGATTGGGAGCATTGAAGTATATGATACTGATAGGGTTAGCTATTCATGTGATAGAATATATAGATCCGAACAATGAGATGATCAGTGCAACAAAAAAGAAGGAATCAGTGTTATATTATTCTATGAGGGACTTGTCCGGTATCTTTTTTCCGGTATTTAAGAATGTAACAGAACAATTAATAGAAATATAAGATAGATATGCAAGAAGAACCCAATAAATATGTGAAAGAACTGACGCAGGAGAAGTACAAATATGGCTTCACCACAGAAGTTCACACAGATATTATAGAAAGGGGATTGAATGAGGATGTTATCCGCTTGATTTCTGCAAAGAAGAACGAGCCGGAGTGGTTGCTGGAGTTTCGCCTGAAAGCATACCGCTACTGGTTGACCATGGAGATGCCTGCATGGGCACACCTCACTATCCCTGAAATAGATTATCAGGCTATATCCTATTATGCGGACCCTACAAAGAAAAAAGAAGGACCGAAAAGTATGGATGAGGTAGATCCTGAGTTGATTAAAACTTTCA
>ENA-OQAS01000167-OQAS01000167.1-human-gut-metagenome-genome-assembly--contig:-NODE-167-length-34860-cov-3.501886_pt1 | contig 34860 bp, 40 predicted proteins | sample MGYA00242733_ERZ504523 | MGnify/ENA primary metagenome ERZ504523 (study PRJEB26092, sample SAMD00036239) | human gut metagenome | host: Homo sapiens | study: EMG produced TPA metagenomics assembly of...
TGAATGCGGTACCGTTTGCAGCGTCATGACGGTACCGATTGCAGCGCTACAATGGTACCGATTACAGTGCTACGCATGGTACCGATTCAGCGCTATCGTCAAAACAAAAAACGGACAGAATTTTTTTATTCTGTCCGCCATGTTCTCTTTCTAATATTCTTCCTCATTAAAGAAATTGTTTTACCCTTATTTTCAATCATTTGTCTAAATTACATTGTTGTTTAGACAAACAAACCACGCTATCTGAGACGAGATGAAGCGATTGAAAGAACAAATCGGACAAATTAATCTTCTACTTAATTTCAAGAATCCTATTTGTTAAAACTCTAACGCTACAAATAATACTAATCTTATAAAAGAGCCTTTTACCCTCATGCTCAGGAGGTCCTTATTAAAGAAGCATTATTAGCCCCATTAAAGCCAATAGCCATACAAGGTCAGCAGCACGCTTTCCAAGCTGAGTCTAAAACGATTCCCAAAAAGGAGATGACTTTTTCAAATCAGCCCCTTTCTTTTCGGACTGATTCAACTATAAGTCACCATTTATTAGAATAACTGTTATATTATTCATAATGCCTTGTTGAATTATATTACGCATCACATGTTATTATCCCTGTTTGCTTCCGGCTGGCATTTACTTACTCTCCCACAACAATTGCAGTACCATCAGTATCAACGCATTTCACTTCTCTGTTCGGAATGGGAAGAGGTGGGACAACGTCTCATGAACACCTATTTATAATTATTATTTTCTTATTCTTATTTAATAATAAATCAAATCAAAAAACTTTCTAATTCCAATTAGGAATAAGTTAAAAGAAATCGTTTTACTGTTTGCATTTCTCCATTTAATGGCTCTCATTTAATATTATAGTGAAGGGGTAAGAGTATCTACATAAACAGCAAACATTACTTTCTTTTCTTTATACATTCTTCAATTACTGTACACTAAATATATCAGCTTTTCACTTATTGATTTCAAAGCAAACCTACTTAGATTTTTTTATATTAAGTAAATATACAAAAATCCTATTAAATCGTTCTCTCTTCATATCTGATACATTCCAAAGCAAAGATAGTGATTTTCGGACAAACAAATCAATTATAAGTTTTTATAAGTACCTGAAATCAAATTTATTTCCAAAAAACTACATGAATTATTTAAACTATCTTTTTCAGAAAACAAAATCCGACTATTAAAATCAGCTAATACTTTAGGTGAATAAATTCCAGAATAAGCTTTATCTCGTCCCATCAATACAGTAATAGCAGATGGGAATAGACAGTCCTTTACGCTGTTAATACACCTACAGCATACTCCGTCCCTTAAATGTCCATTTATACTCCCATGGTGAGATATTGCATAATAATGAGTTTGACTCATATACGGTAAGCATTTTCTCACATCCATTAAATTCCACCCTTCCTTTTCCAAATCTCCAGGAAACACGAAATATGATTTGTTATCAAACCGTATATTATAAACACTTGATTGGTTATTAAAAGATAACTTAGAGTGAAAGGTTTTCTTATCTGGATACAGAATATTTATATTATTATTGCTATTATAAGTAAAAGGCTCTATGATTTGTGTCCCTAACACATATAACCTTTGCAATAAATTATTATAATTATGGTTTGCAATATTATATTTAAGGTTTATATAAACATTTGTATTAGCATCTATCAACCTTGATTTATATAATATTGAAAGCCAGAGAAATGATCATAATGAGGATGAGTTAACATTACGACATCAATATGAATGGAAGAATTCAAGTGAAAGTTTTGTTTAACATGATTTATGCATTTATCAATATTAGAATTGTATTTACGATGTTGAATATAATCAAAATCAGAACAATCAACCATCCATATATGAGTATTATTATTAGATTGGAATACAATCAAAGTGTGGTTTCCATGTCCCACATTTACATGATATGTATACAAAGTAGAAATATTATCATATGTAGACTGTGGTAATTCTCTTTGCTGTTGTTCTAAATCCTCAATCAAACTTATATAGCGTCTTCTAATTTGCAATGCACGAGGATCTTCGTTAGCTATTTCATATTCTCCATCATTAACAGCATATACATACATGCCTTCTTGAATTACGTCTTTTTGTCGTTGTTCTACTGTCCTCCTTACATACCTTTTAAAATCCTTATTCTCTAATTCCCATTTTTTGATGTTTTTAGGTATATATTGCAAGAATGCTATTGTACTTTGCTCTAATTGCTTAACGCTTTCTACGTAATATAGGGTTTTCATAATATCTTAAAATAAGATTATTACATCTAAATTATTGACTTAAAAAGTATGCAACAAACCATCAATTACTATTCAAATCCAATATTTAGACAAATAAATTAATTCTATAAAGACTTTTCCAAATCATCCATTTCTTTACCTGCACGAGTAATATCATTAGATTGTGCATCACCTGTATATGACGATTTCGTCCCAATCCTACTTAGTAATATTTTATTATCTACACATCTAAAATAAACACGTATCCCTCCATATGCATGATTACGAAGTTCGTAGACATTATCAGCCTCACATTTCTTCACTATATTATCATCACCTTTTGCAGGAAATAGTAAGTTGTTTTCGAATGCTTTTTTAAATAAAAGCATTATAATTCCTGCAAATCAGGCTGACACCGTTTAAAATCACTAACAAAGGAATCACACATTAGGCATATATTATCCCCAAATAAATATTTTAACAAAATTAAATTTGAATCATCTATCTTGTTTGTTCCAATGACATGCGTTATAAAATTTTTAGTGTTTGCACCGTGCCAATTTACATTTTTCAATTCTGTATCGTTAACAAATATTTTTAGGCTGTCAACTTTCAAGTTTTTGTTTAAAGGCAACGACATAAAACAATATTGCAATTTATAAGCAATAAAGAGATCCGATGCATCCCTTCCATCAAACTTAATAGAACTATTCAATTCTTCTTCTGTAAATATTTCTTCAACTTTAACATCTAAATCTATTGGATACTTACTAAAAAAGAATACAACTTTTTACGATGATCTTTATATTTTTCTTTCTCATTAATCTTAAAATTATCAATAAGTTCTTTAAGAGTTTTCCCACAAATTAAAATACAAGAAGGCGAATTATTTGTGGGAATATATTTATTTATTGGCAAATTCTTATCTTTTGACAGGAGTATAAACTTCAACATTAAACTGTCAAACTCCTTATGAAGATCTCCATCAAAATGCGTAGGGTAATTTGAATTAAAATATAGTGTTATCATAATAACAATTATTAGTATCCGTAAACATTTCCAATAAACAATTTTCAACCATGTTAACATTAGCAAGCCCTACCATTCAACTTGATATACGACCAACTATATTCCAAGTTCTAATAACAATCAAAAAAAATTATCGGGCAACAATTATTTACAATAAATCTGAAGCATTCACTTCAAATTGATCAAACATTCCTTCTGGCCATTTCTTAACACGTCCATTATCATCCATCTCAATAGGAGTTACATTAGAAGTACCTTTATCTTGCTCAAACCAATGAGTTATAACCTTTTTCGCAAACCCCTTATTATTCTTTGCGTATATTCTAATACCATCAAAAAGGTGATCACTATGTGTCTCAACAATAATCTGACATCCACAATGTGCAACCGCTGCTATTAATTTTCCCATTTCTGTTTGTCCCCTTGGATGCAAATGAGCTTCGGGATTTTCCAAAATAACCAATACATTTTTTTGAACAGCTCCTAAAAACAAGGCAACAATTATAGGTAAGTATAACTTAACCCAAAACCAACATTCTTAGCTCTATACCCATTAAACAAAGAAAAGGATGTATCAGCTTTCTCTATAATATTATAATCAAATTGAATGCCTGGTGTTATGGTTCCTAGCCAAGCCCTTAAATTATATAAAAAGTATCACCCTCCGATTTAGGGTGAATCAAACATTTGTCAAGAATATCTTCCGAATGTATTTGAATACATTTTATAACATTTTCACCTTTACTACCCAGTACACCATCAGATAAAAGAGGAATTGAGACTAAAGGACCATACCTATCGGCAGAGATAAATATTAATTCTGGAAAGCTGTCAGCATATGCAGTCACACTGTCCAAAGGGGAGTAACAAATCATATCATCCTTACCATATTTGGCCTCGATAGAAAATGGTAAAGTAGAATAAGGATTTTGAAGTTCCTTATAATCCCCATGACCCTCCAACAACGGATTTTCAAAACGCTTCGAATATCTGCTTAATATTTGTAAGGATTGTATTACAGAACTCTTTCCACTACTATTCAGTCCTGTTAAAATATTCAACTGATTTAAATCAATAGTTTCTTCTTTAAAAGATTTAAATCCTTTAATTACAAGTTGGTTTATCATGATATATATTCTTTTAAAAGGTTATTCAACTTATCAAAACGAAATTTAACAGCTGCATGCTTCATGCTATCTCTAGAGATTGATATAATAAAATCAGTATTATCCAAGAGTGGTTTATAAGCATCCAAGAATTGCCTTCTGTTAGACATCAGCTTGTCAAATTCATCATCTGTAATATTTGCTAAAAGATTACTCCAAGTTTCAAATAATGATTTATTTATAGGAGAACGCCTTAAACCTTCATAACTTTTCCTAAAAGCATGATTACCAAATATTTTATGACATCTGATCATTGCCTTCTTAAATGTACAAATAATTTCATCCTCACTCATTATTTTAACACTTTCCAGTGTTATCCAACCAGACATTATTCTTTTACTTAATTCTCTAGAATTCAATTCAGGTATAGAATTCAATAATATCATAGTATCGGAGAGCCATGTGTCAACAGTAATCGTCTTATTATAAAATACATAATTACGAATCATAAAAGATATAAATCTAAGAATCAACTCCTTATCTTCCATCCTCTCTGTATGTATAGAATGATCTGTTGCTATTTTGAACTCCTTCAATCCTGACAATTGATTTAAAAGTCTTGTAGATCTACCAGTATACAGTGCATTCCTTATCTCCTGGCTGCTTAAAGGCATTCCACCAGTATTTAATCTCTTAAATACATTCCTTTTTACTTCTTCTGGAGTTCCTGGATTTATAATAGTAAATGTAAATGTCGTTTCTAAAATTCTATTTTGTAAATTAGTGGGTAAATCATTTAATGTAAGATCTTCAAGATCCGTCCAAAACTCAAGTCCTTGTAATTTAAAGCCTGACCCTTTCTTATTTAAATTCTTGCTTGGATCTTTTAAATACTCTTTTCCTAAAACAAAATCTCTCAAAGTACTAATTCGCTGTAATCCATCAACAACAGTCCAATTAGATTTTTCATCACTTGAAACATAAAACATTGGAATTGGAATTTTCAGCAACAAAGACTCTATTAATTGAGACTTTCTTTTTTGATCCCAAACTTCTTGCCTTTGGAAATCTGGATTTAAAGTTATAGTACCTTGCTGAAGTCTTCGCATTAAGGTTTCCATAGTTATTGGTTTCGTATCAATTGAAATTTCTTCAGGATTAAAAGGATCCTCATGTTCATCATCCAAAGATTCTTCTATACCCATTTGCTTATTCAAAAGTAGACATTTGACAATTTTTGACATATTTTCATCGAAAGCTTCATCATGTAAAATTTCACCATTATCATTTTCTACTTTCCAAGAAAAAATCTTTAGCATCCACAAAAAAAGTCAAATAATATTTATTATTTGAATCTATTAAAGCATAAGAGTCACTTCCACCTTCCAAAGCTGTCAAATCAATACTCCTGCCATTCTGTAATTTAAAAATATATGCCATAGGAACCGTATTTTAACTTATTCACTATTAATTATATAAATATCATAAATCTATATTATGGTATAAAAATAACACTTTTTATTATCAATAATATATATATACATCAAAAATATATCTTATATCTAAGATACGAATAAAAACATATGCTATACAAGTTTGTCATATTCTACCTTAATATCTGATGCTAGCATAAAGTTTTCATCATTTTCTTTATAAGGCTTCACCCTTCTATCTTCCAGAAAAATATGATAAAGAGTATATACCAATGATTCCAAAGTCTGCTGACGAACTTAGATTTTAGCTGACATTCCCAAATAGTAATGCAATGCCATCCATTGATGCCAATTGACGCTGTTCTTCAACATCACGACTCCGGTTTCTTTCAATTTTCTCACTCCAAAACTCCACATTGGTTTTAGGAAGAACAAAATACTTACATCCTTGATGTCCGTGCCAAAAACATCCGTTCACAAAGATCACCGTTCTGTATTTACGCAAAACTATATCCGGATGCCCTGGAAGCCGCGGATGATTTAACCTGTATCTAAACCCACGGCTAAACAAGAACTTCCGAACCAACAATTCAGGTTTTGTATCTTTCCCTTTTATTGCCGACATGCAACGATGCCTTTGTTCTTTATTGAGTTTATCCATTATATATGAAACATATAGTTCTTATATTCTTTGTTCGTATAATTTCAGCATCAAATCATAAGATATCAGCTCTCCAGGTTTCATTTTGGAATATATATTAACCTTCGAGTTGCCAAGAGAAATATAAGTTGAAAGATTGAGTTTCAAAGACATCCGGCCTTTTGCTCTTGAAAAAGAAACTTTATCAACCTTATAATACCCATCAATTGATCCTGCAACCATAGGCAAGAAATATTCTATATCCATAATATTAACAGATGTCGGTATCTTCTCCATCGTGTATGTCTTTGACTGATGCACTGAAAAAATGCCATAATCAGTATCAGCCTTTCTTACAAACCCTGTCAATATATTATTAATTTCCAGCTTCGTTTTCTTATCAAGAGTGCCGACATTATCCACACCTTCAATTTGGAATTCATTATCAAGCATGAAAGGGTTACTAACATAGAAATGAGTATGCAGTGTATCTAATAATTCTTTGTTTTGAATAATCTCCTTTCCGACAATTTCAGATTTAATACCAAGTGATTTCCATATACCGCTATCTTCATCTTTCATCAAAGCAAGAACCAAATAATTACTATCAGTCTTCGGGCGATACAGTTTTCCGTTCAAGCGCTGAAAATTATCTTGGATAAACTGATAACAGTCCATACCGTCACGCGGCTGTAAGTTCTGAATGTGTATAGTCTATTTAGAGTATCTTGAATCTTACTTCTGAATTCCTTACGTACATATTCTCTCCATACAGTTTGAGAACTTTTGTTATTACGACCATACAAGGACACTATATATAAGAAATTCACATCATAATGGCACAACAAAAGAGTGTCACGATCAAATAACCTGTTTTCAAACTGGCGATTTAACTGGACACCACCTTCTTGAGACTTCAGTTCCTTATCATCAAACGACAAGAATCTGGCTCCGCTACTTCGTCTATTCGGAATTCTTGCACTAATGAAAAAGTTAGGAATAGGATTATATCCTTCTGTCAACTCATCCCTTAACTGCGGATGACCATCATTCCCATCACCATCCAAAAACAAGTTTATATTCCATTGTATAACATTTCTCGCATAAGTATATTGCTTGTAAACAGACTTTTCACCGAGCAATGTCCTGTCGTTTTTAGAACGTTTATAATATTTACTGTCACCTATGTAGTAAGTATGATCAGCAGGTAAATCAGACTGTTCAATAACTCCTTGACCTATAAACATATGGTCAACCAACTTTCCGTCCTTCTGTTCAGTCAGTTCCTTAGGTAATTCTTGCTTATCATTACCTCCGACAAGAGTATCAATCATCACTTCAAAAATGTGATCGAAATCTTTGGCAAGCAAAAAGTCTTCAGCCTGTCTATTCATGGATATTTTATACTCCCTATCAAAGAAAGCATAACACAAATCCCATATTCTTAAAGCCTTATCCGAAAAATATTTGTACTTAATCTGTTTCAGCCGTCTGCACCCCAAATTTTTCTTTATGTATGTGTTTTTCAGCTTTTCGGGACTTATAAGCTGGTAATGTATGTTTATTTCAAAAGAAAAGCCGTGTGTCTCACATATATAATTCAATATAGAAAAATAGATGATCAACAGTTCCTCGTCGAAATTAACCATCTTCTTCCTGTTTACCGGCTCAACGTAAACAGGAGTTCCATTCTGAATAAAAGCTTGTGATGACGCAATAGTCTTACTCCAATTGATTCTGTTATATCCGGAATGTACGTTCTTGGCAATGAACGTGAAATAATCCTGGTTATTTCTGTTGAAGTCTCTAAGTGCTATAATCACATCAAGCAAAGTGTTATGCTTTTGCTTTCTGCCTCGGCTTTCCGTCTGATAATCCTTACTCTCGAGTATATTGTCATTATGTGTCTGCTTATATACACTTATAGTCCTATAGACCCAAATAGAAAGCGTAGAAAGAAACTCCTTATATTCTTTACAGCCTTCCTCTGTAAATTTTGATTTTATTTTCTCTGATTCAAAATCAATAATCTCCTGAGGGGATGCTCCGAAGATGGTATCATCACCACTTTCTTCATTCTGCTCACCGGTCAAGACGACTTTTGGCAAAAAGAAAATTACATCCTTTGCAGCTTGACTATAGCAATAACCTACATACCCAAAGGAGTATTGGTCTTCTTTTACAGGGACAGACACAACATCTTTGAGTACATCTCTGACTGTCAGATTACCTCTGACTGTATCATTCAGATTATATGGGTAGCCTTCAATGAATAATAGCATAAATTCTTATAATAACTTTTCTACCTTCAAATTCCAATCCACTGGTATCGCATTTATAAGACTATCCATAATACCTTGTCCTCCCCATCCATTTGTAGATACATAGATAGTCTCTCCATTGCACTGTATTGCATTAACTCTAGGAGATTTATCTGTTCTCTTATCATAATCTTCCTGAGTTTCAATAAAATGAGAAACAAAGTTTCCTAAAGACTTCCATATATCAACCACTTCCGAAGCAGACATTTCCGGATTCTTTTCTATGTATAGTTTAACCAACTCTGTTGCAAGATTCCTCTTAGCGTATTCACCGATGCCATTTATTGAATATTTTGTTTTATCTTTACCTGTTCCACTATTACTTCTTCCTCGGATTCATCATTTTCATCATCCTCATCCACAAGCTCTTGAAAACGATTCACTCCAAGATAATTCATCATACCAACAAGTTTCTGTTTTCCTCCATCACCATATAATTCAGAAAAAGAAACATCCTCTGTATCACTAACCTTGAAAATATCTCCCTCACCATCTTTGCAGACATCATTCCATAGATAGAACAGAATCTTATTTAACAACATTTTTTCAGTGATTATTCCATTGCTCGGATTAACAAAATAGTCACCAAGCATCTTGTCTTCAGAACTCGTTGATTCAAAAATACGCCTGTTTATTTCTTTCTGAAAAGATACCCACGAATAAGTTTCTCCTTGAATATCAATCACCCAATTAGTATTTTTATATTTAATTGGCTCGTATTCCCAATCCCAACGTCTTTTGAACGCACTGTCAATAGGAAATAAGGATTGGTCGGAAGTATTCATTGTGGCATAGATATAAAGGTTTGAAGGCAAACAAAGTTCTCCATCTTTAATAGCATCATTATCTTCACCCATTTCATCTTCAAGAAAAGCCTTCAAATCGGCATCTGCTTTAATTGTGTATTCAGAAACCCCGTATTCATCCCTGTCAAGCAATTGAAATAAATCACCGAATATCTGAGCACAATTTCCTCTGTTGATCTCTTCTATGATAAGATACACGTTTTCATCAGGTCTTCTATATGCCTGCATATAAGCGTTCAAGAAAGCCTGGGGAATGAACTTATATGTAATTATGTCTTCACTCAAATCCTCACCATCCTTTAATCTTACAGTTTCTTTTCCAAATAATCCATATAATGGGCGTTGACTCCTTGTTGGTTTATATGCCCCAACAAATGTTGAATAATCACTATCCGGATGAAATGTAATTCTAAAAATATTTTCCTTCGAAACACCTTCCAATTGCTCTTTTATTCTGTGAGACTTTCCCGTACCTGGAGCACCATAATAGATTTGCTGACGACTATTATCATCAGCAATATTAAGACTCTTTTTTAATGGTTTGAAACTGTCAGCAACATCTTCTAATTTAGCTATTGTTATTTCAATAGCTTCTTTGTCAAGACAAATCTCTGTATCAGAATCAATATCATCTAATTTGGGTTGATTAGCCCACATTACAACTTTACTTAATGTTGAAAACAATGGTTTAGTTTGTACAGTAGAATTGGCGTTTGCTACCGGATCTGTAAAATATTCAGAACCATTATTTCTCCAAGGAGTTTCCTCATACTCTGTCAAGTTTTTAAAGACTTCAATATGATTCAATATATCTTTTAAAGTCTGCAAAATATTATCTAATCCTATTTGGAAGAACTTAATTCCACCACGTCTGCCAGAATTACTAAAGGTTATAAATCCTCCTCTTTCACTCAACTTAGCTTTAAAATCACTAGTATCAGACGCATTATTCAAAAACGAAAATAAATCTTTCATAATCTTATTACAACAATTGTTTAACTATTTCCTCGGCCAACCTTTTAATAACAGGAATAGCAACGCTATTTCCAAATTGCCGATATGCTTCTTTACGTGATACTACAATTTTAAATTCAATGTTTGAACTATTGTTATTAAAATTGTTTGCACATTCTGGATGTTCCCAACCATTACCTAAAATACGATAGCCCTGTAATCGTCCGGCTTCAACAGGAGTTAACACACGAGGGTTAAGCCCTTTTTCTGATTGGTCAATAAGTATTTCACTTCCATCTTTCCAATATCTAGCAGAAATAGTACTTGTATAAATACTATCAGCATTAAATAAAGAATAGCCAAATCCCTTTCCGTTCTGCCTGTTTCGTTCTTTCCTCTTTTGATGTCCTTCCCACATTCTATCACTAATCGTATAATGTGAATCCAATGTAGCTAATGGTTCAAATATATCCGAAACTTTGGTTGAAAGTGTTCCATTTTTCAATTTCTCCTTTTCATATATTGTAGAACCATCCTCTGCAATTCCATATGGGAATTTAAAAGCCTCGACATCTATCTGCTTTTTATACCATGCAATAATAAATAGACGTTCTCTATTTTGAGGAACTCCAAAATATTTTGCATTTAGAACTTCAAATGAATAACCATATCCTAATTCTTCAAGCGTAGCCAATATAACTTTAAGAGTATTCCCTTTATCATGCGTTTTTAATCCACGCACATTCTCTAAGAACAACACCTTTGGTGGACACCCTGCATTTATTTTCTCTTTGATAATATTAGCTATACTAAAAAACAAAGTACCTCTTGTATCTTCAAAACCTCTTTTTAAACCAGCAACAGAAAAAGGTTGGCATGGGAATCCACCGCAGCAAATATCAAAATCAGGAATCTCATTTGGTATAGCATCATTTATATCTTCATTGAAAAAAAGATACTTTCCATCTTTATCTTTTTGAAAAAGCTCAGGTTCTATATCCTTATAATTTGCTTCATAAGACAAACGTGCATTTTTGTCCCATTCACTGGCAAAAACACATTTGCCACCGACATAATGCATTGCTGTATGAAAACCACCAATACCCGCAAACAATCAATAAATGTATATTTCTTTTTCGTCATTTTCCTGTTTATTCAAATGGTTCATATAAATCTTTCAAATCACACTGCAATATCTGAGAAATCTCAATCAACTGTGGAGCACTCGGTTGTGTCGTATTGGTACACCATCGACTTATTGTCATCTTTGACACTCCAAGTTGTTCTGCCAAATATGTCTTTGTAACCATTTTATCTGCAAGCACCACACGAATTCTGTTTTTATATACTTCTTTTCCATAGAAAACATTTCTACATTATGTGCAAATTTACACATAAATGTAGAAAGTATCAAGCAAACATAATTATATAGACTAACGTCTTCTATAACTTCTCATTCCATTCAGCCTCTTCACCACCCCTACCGCAAACAGCAAGCATCTCCTACGATATGTCTCTTCCTCCTCATCCGGCCTACGTCCATCCCAAGGAAGATCGGAAGTAGAACCTCCTCCACCGGAAGAAACAGTAATCGGTGTTCCCCCTAAAAGCGCATCAGCAATGGTAAATATTTGAGAACGGAAAGATGGAACAGACAATTGGTCAAGTATTGTTTCCAAAGTTGATTTCAAATCATCATTACTTTCAGACAACATCTTAACTTCCCTTCTCAATTGATTAAGTTCGCCATAGTCTGCCAATACATTATGTTGTGCAGCCTTTACTTGGCGTTCAGCTTCATTCCTATAAAGAGTTTCTAACTTACGAATTGCAGAAGTAAATTGTTTAGCTATCTCTTGATTCTGAGTTTCAATCCACTTGTCAGTACCAAACAAAGGAACCTTTCCTGAAATACGAGGCGGGTCAAAATCAACTTTATGGTTACGGAATGGCTGTATTACGGAACCTGCCATCTCAAGATCTTTGGTTAATCTGCCCAAAGCTTGTTCTTTTTCATGAAGTTTACATACCTTGTCTTCAAGTTTGATTTGATACTCTGAAATCTGTTTCTGTATCCTAGCCTTTTGAAAGTCATATTCCCGAAGAAGAATTTTACCAGAAGCTAAAGACTTGTCAATTTCTTCAAGTTGTGATTGAGAACTGGATATCTGCGACTCCAACTTCTCATCATTGTCTGTAATCCCTTAACAGCCTTCTCCGCTTGTTTTGCCTCTTTTGTCAACTTTCGGATATAATCACGTTTATTCAAATGCATTACATTACGACCTTCAATACTATCACCACGTTCCAGACCGTATTTACTTCCAACCTCTTCATACAAAGAAGTATGCATATCCTTTAATATTTTTCCATATTCATACCTGTCTTTCCCAAATTTTGCAGACCACATGACACATTCGCGTCCACTTTTTGGGCGTACACCCACTGGCACAATCAAAGCATGAATATGAGGTGAAGTTTCATCCAAATGAACCTGAAATCCGATAATATTCTCCCTACCATAGCGACGAGAACACCAATCATAAACGTCCTTTGCCCAAAGCTCAACTTCTTCACATCTACGTAAATGACTATTGTCGGCATTCTTTTCCATGTTCACAATCTGGCTGCCGAAAGCCATCTGAAGTGTACGATCATGGTTACCGCCAAATAAGAATCGAGCACAACAATTCGGCTGAATCTTACTGTCAGGCTTAAATGGCTTCCATCCAAGTTCAGAAAGTCTTTCCTGTAATCTGACATCAAGAGACTTCGGATGATATCCCAACGGATATATTTTTCCATCAGGACCTATTTCAAAATTCAACTTCATTCTAGCCTTGTCATAATGGTTAGTAGGATCCTCATTTTTCCTATCTATTTTTGTTTCATTCCAACGTCTTTCGTTTTCATTAGCCTCGGCTGCATTCAATGATTTCGCAGCTTCGACATGCATGGCCTGTTTTATATCTGTATTCATAAATGTCTTTACAATATGTGTTCATTCATTATTGGAGCTTGCTCCTTAACCAGTCTGTAATGCCAGACAATGACCAGACTTATTGCCTGTAGGCAAAAAGTCCTTATTGTGTTATGGACTTTCTATAAATCCATGGAACAAGTTCCTTTACTATTCAATAAGTTCCAGATCAAATTCATCAATGAGCAACTGCAATGCTGGATTACGTTGTATCATCTGACAGAGTATCTGTCTCTTTGATGGTGAATACAAAAAGAAGTCTGCAATATCCAATCCTTGGCTGCGTTGCTCTTCATCGGATGTACATTCCAAAACATTGGATACAACAACCCGTTTGCATATTCCTGATAACAAAGCAGACTTTTCTTTCCATTGTTCAGTTGCTCCTAAATCAGGGATGAGAGTAACTTCCCTTCCTTTGAGAACCTGCATAGCTTCACTGTTGAAACAACCGTTCTTTCCACCTGTTGCCAGCCATATATAATCGGGGATAAAATGGCTCATTACAACAGCAGTCTTTTCACTTTCTACCAGCATTACCGGAAACGATGATTTTTTTAGAAGATGTTCTCCGTACAAACACTGCTTCAAATGGAAATCCTGCAACTTTAACTCGGAATGTGCCCAGCTGACAAAAGCCTGAGGCTCTTTAACCCGATGACCTGTCTCAGCATTATAGCACATTACCTTTCCTGTTCTTACTTGTCCATTTATATCTATCTGCCAGAAAACAGTTGAACCTCCCCATTTTGCAGATGTTCCTATACGATACATGTCAAATAACCTGTTTGTTTCATTTTCACCAAATACGCGACAGAAATATTGATACAAAGGGTTTATTGAATAATGTGACTGACTCCTTAACACATAAGATGAAGGAATATACGAAGGGGTAATACAAACGGATGTTTTATCTACAGACTTATAAGAGGCTGAAAGTAGTGACTTACCATTATCCACATTCATTTCCAATTTATCAGGATTATCTTTGAAATATTCCTTTGGCGTATAGTGATAGCCACAACTGTTCTCATGATCACACTTACCGACATTGTTTGGAAAGATTATGCTGCCCAATTCATCAATATACCTGACAAAACATCGGCTTTTACCACAACTCGGACATGTAGTCTTGGTTCCGGGTTTGTATTTCTGTAAATGAAATCTGTATTCACCCATGGTTCTCTGATTTTAGTGTTGTTGCACTCTGCACTTTTGCACTTTGAGAAGATTGCACAGTATCTTGACATGATGAAAGTGCAATAGTGCAAGGTGCATCAGTGTTTTCTGTCATAAGTTTACGATAAACTCCATGCTGAAGCTTCTCTATAAGAGGGTGCTGAAGCCGACACAATTGGTCAAGCGCATAATAAACAGATCGTCTGGACATATCAACTTTTCTACCGGCAATAACTGCATCCCCAGAAGTAAACCTCTCTCCTAGCAGGGAGAGCCAGGCTTCCTTCGTTTCACCAATACTGTTTGTGACAATGGTTTCCTGAATCCTCCGGTATGTTTCCTCATAATAATCAATCATACGGATTGCTGATTCCACGGAATCCTGTTCGACATATTGCATATCGCCACTATCAGTAGCCCATTTCATTACCTGGAACAATAGGGAAAGACGGGCTACATGTCCGTTGAGTTTCATCTTGCGGCTTTCAACATCGGCATCGTCCTCAATGGCATTTACTGCATCAATTATTCCATTATACCATTCATAAAAGCATTCTTCCGCATCATCAGACATTGTAAGGATACGAGGATTTACCGTTGTTCCTTTGTCATCAAGAATACAAGGGATGCTGAAAACTCTGTTGATTATTGTCCTCCATTGATTCATGATGTCAGGACGAAGTGTATTTCTTTCTTCCCGTCGCCATCCGGATATCTTCCGGTTTTTAGGATAGACAAACAGAAAGCGATCAAGCAACCCATTGGCAAGGAATTCTGTACGGAAGACTTCCTGCAGCATATTTGTCTGTACTGAACCTATGACATTTATACATGGATTCTTGATTAGAACAGGACGTGATTCTGACTTGCGGATAATCTTTAAAGGCTGTCCACTATAAGCTGTTAGCAAATCTTCAATAAGGTTGTTCTTGCTATTATACCTTTTGACAGAATTGAACAAAGCCAGAATTTCATCGACTACCAATGTTATCCCACGCTGATTATGCTGATGAATATTCATCATCGCCTCAGGAGTGGAATCATAAATGACAGTAGTTATAAAATTAGGTTTTTTGAGCAACCGCTCTTCCCCGTCAGTACCGTGCTTACCTGCTGACATGGCTCTCTCATATTCATCGTATTCTTCGTTATATTTCTCATGCAGCCGGTCATCATACTCATTTATCGGCTTATAAATAAAACCTAGAGGAGGAGTCTTTCCAAGTCCGGGACGACCTACCAACATCATATAAAGGGAAGGGCAAGTCTTCCACTCTCCCTTTATACGGATATGACAAGAATTACCTATTGCAGTAGCAACGGCGGACAGAATAATAGACGCAGTATATTCCACATTAAAATTTTCGTATCTGGCAAGGTTGAGGATAATCTCCTGTATTTTGTCCGGAAAGGCATCCAATGGAAGACCTGTTTCCGGAATACTTCCACTTCCAAACGAAGCATGTTGGTCAAATGAAGAGTATCAAACATAGCTACCTCCTTCCTGTTTAGGAAGTTCATCGCCAACAGCAAAAGCTTCATAATGGAATCGGCGTAGAAAACGGTCAACGTCTTCCTGCGTGTACCAGTATTTATCACCTTCACGCGAGTAGCCGAGATAACCGTTGTCACGCAACTTCTTCAGATACTTCTCTCTCACCCCTAATTTTGCCATCAAAGTTTTATTATCATACAATTTATGTTTGTCTGACAAAAACTGCGGCAATAATTTTTCATGCTTTTCCAATATGGCGAGAATCTTTTCTATAAGTTCTCGATCGCACGGAGTTTTTTCTAATTTAACTTCAGCCATATTCTACAGTTTTATGGCTTAAACTTCCTTATGCACATTCGGATCTTAAGCCGGGTTATTTGTCACGGTACGATTGTGCACATCGTCCGTAACCACTGCGAATTTAGTAAGTCCTTAGGGGCTTAAAAGTTAGGATAAGTTAGACTAACATGTTAGGATGATGTTAGGATAGATTAGGATAGGTTAGGACTGATATTAGGATGAAATTAGGATTAGAATCGCAACTTACTGATAATGAATAAAAAAAGAGTAGCACACCTGCTACTCAAAGAATTTATCTATTTCTTCAGATTTAAATGGGACTATTGCATCTTTTCTATTAGCTCTTGACTGTCCCAAATCTTGTATTTGAAACAAAACTTTTAATTCAGCATCTGGGAACATATCTTGTCTTCCGAATTTCCAGAACGTTTTTTCTTCTATTTTAGAATAATTCGGTTTGTCTCCACAATATATCCTACCACACATATATGCCAGAAGAACCTTTGAATTATTCCATTTATAAAAGCTGCCACATTCCGTAATATATCCGGCTTCTATTGCTTGGCAAAAACTTTTCTGGCTGTATCTGTATCTAATATTTTCGGCAAAACGACCTCTCCTTCATTGCATACAGGATTTTCCTCCTGTTTAGAATCCTCAATGAGTGCTTCATTTTTCACTTCGGTTATTTTCCCATTATTTTTCTCTTTTAGTTTCTCCGCACAGAAAGCTAAAGCTGCTCCGGAAATCAAAGTGATGATAGCACCCCAAAATTCTACAGAACCAGTTTTATCCTCACCAACGGGATTTATAACTCCAATTCCGATAAGTAATAGAGTACCGGCGAATAAAGTTATTGCACTTGACCAAAGTATCGTTCTTGCATGTTTCTTAAAAACAAAAGATAAAGCAAGTATGATGACACAAATACCAATAATCAAAAATATTACTCTTAACATAAAACACATTTAATTATTTGTTCAAAAACAAACTACTATAAATTAATGATAATTATATTATCTCAAGTGAAGCAAATTCATCTTTTAGACGTGCCACTTCCGAGGACAGTGTTTCCGGAAGGAAGCGGGCATAGACCTTCTCTGTGACATCCGTACTTCCATGCCCAAGAAGACGACTGACTACAGACATAGACAAGCCTTTATTCAAAGCAAACACAGCAAATGTATGTCTGGCCACATGCATTGACAAGTTGAAAGGTAACCCAATCTGTTCTCCTACCACTGCCAAAGACTGGTTAATACATTTGGTTGCGTTATTACGAGCCTTATAAAGAGCTTCTTCATCATCAAGTTCCAGATTTTCCTTTACCAGATTAAACACATAGCGGCAGCCTTCACGTTTTTCTTGCCACTGCCTCAAAATATGTATAGCAGGCTCTGTAAGAGGAATCACATGGCGTTTGTTTGTCTTTATCATAATCTTCCTCAATTCTTTCTTTTCAAAATTTACATGTCCCCACTGCAATGTCATTACATCGACAACCCGCAGTCCGCAAGCATGAAAAGCAAAGAAAAACATTTCAAGAAACTCTTTTCTGCGTGGTTCCTGACAGGTTTTGTAATATTCCATGAGAGCCTGCATTTGTTCTTTATTCAAACTCTTACCGTCAAATTCACTCTCTTCCTCAGATAATGAAGTTTTGGTAATGATACGCATATCTTGAATCCTCGCATTTATAGCGGGTTCCATGATATTCATTTCACATGCATAAGCACAAGCTTTCAATATCGGTGTCAGTGAATGGTTTATCGTGCATCGGTATTCTGTTTGACTTCTCTACGCCAAGCAATATAACTATCCAACAATTCAGGTGTTACATCACCCACATAGATAGAATCGTTTCCACATGTCGCCTGCTTGGTAGCTCTTAAAAAAGTCTGGAAGATATTCATGCAACTTCTTCCGTTCTCATATCGACTCCTTCCTATTCTATTTCTTGAATAATCGGAAGAAAGACGCTCCAATGTGAATTCAACAAAATCTTTTCCTTGATCACGACGTGAAAGAGGTTTGTCTGAGAGGAAACCGGATATAACATCAGCAGTAATCTGATTAGGATGTTTCTCGTTATACTCTGCCAGTTGAGAATCTATACGTTCAACACGTGATAACAAGAGTTGATTGAGCCGTTTAAACTCACTACCATAACTAACACGAATCTCACCCCGTCCCTGATTACCGTTCTGATTCCAGTCCGCAACTTAACAAAGACATTTGTAGTCTTACGGATTATTTGCCTGTTCCAAGTATATTCCAACTCAATAGGATAGGCTTTCTCTTTATCTATCACCTTCGGAGTGCGAAGACGATATTTACCCAACGGATATAGTCTTTTTGGTCTTCCCATATGCTTTTTCCTCCTATTTTAATATTCCTGAGGAGAAGCAAAGGTAATGTATTTTAGACAAACAAACTCCGGTTTTGAGAGGAAAAACCGTAATTTAGACAAACAAATCACACCTTAAAAGGCCTTAAAACACCAACGCGACAAACAAATTATCTTTGTTTATCGCGTTGATATTCAATTATTTAACCTGTCTGTAGGCTATTAATATTCTTCCTCATTAAAAAAGAAATCCTCTTTGCTCGGATAATCCGGCCAAATATCTTCTATACTTCATAGATTTCGCCTTCATCTTCCATCTCTTGCAAGTTTTCGATTACTTCCAACGGAGCGCCCGAACGCATTGCATAGTCAATCAACTCATCCTTTGTAGCAGGCCAGGGAGCATCCTCTAACTTCGAGGCCAATTCTAATGTCCAGTACATAGTTTTCTTATTTTTTAAGTAAATACTTTTCTTTCGTTCTCTAATTAGCCGCAAAAGTATAATAAATTATTTCATTTGCAACTTTATCCCAAAAAATTTCATCCGTTTTAGTTAAATGATTTAACTTCGGGTCAAAATGAATAAATAATCAGATAAACGGTTGACAAATGCTGTTACACGGGCATCTATGTCACATTCTTCAGCCAATGCAAGAATGCGTCGCTCGGCACGGCGACACACCGTCCGGCAAATGTGTCCAACGGCTGCTCCACGGTCACCCCCCGGCAGAATAAAAGCATTCAAAGGAGGAAGTTCATTGTCAATTACGTCAATTGCCTGCTCCAACATCCGGATGTCTTCATCCTCTATACGACTTTCCATACGCAACTTGGTCTGTGTCTGATCCGTTGCCAGATACGAACCGACAGAGAATAATTTATTTTGTATACGAAAAATGATTTGTTTATCCTCCTCATCCGTCAAATACGTTTGCAACAATCCCAAATAGGAGTTCAATTCATCCACTGTGCCATAGGTTCAAGCCGTATATGCGTTTTCGGCACCCGGGTACCACCTACCAATGATGTGGTTCCCTTATCACCTGTTTTGGTGTATATCATGCTTTTCTTCATGGTTCCGGTTATAAAAAATTTACAATATAATGCTGTTTATATCTCGCTTTATCAAAAAAGACCAACCCTATGTCATACAAATCAAAAGTGATACCCGTCGACTCACTGGCTACAATTTGCTCCCACCATTTCCGTTTTTCCTTCGATTCATGAATTCCTCCGACAATAAAGCAACTACGAGGTCCGGCATAAGGAAGTACCAGTTCAAAAACTTCTTTATAAAAAGGAGTATGCCCTATATGCAGACAATCTAATGTATGCACCTCCGCCAGTTTCTCCTCCAGTTGCCGGGAAGTCTTTGCCCAATCCCTGCCTTTCAAGGTGACGGAGTCCATAGTATGACACGCAGCCCGCATATATCCTATGGATGCCCCATTACCAATCCCCACTTCAATCAACGACTTTGGTCTGAAATAATTAACCAACCGGAATAGCAAACGGTTCACTTTCCTTCGATAATGTGGCAAATAAGCAGGAAATCCCCTTTCCTTCAATACCCGATAAGCATAGTAGTGATATTTTTCATAAACAACAGAAGTAATCAGAAAAAAATCAGACGGAGAGTGTACTCCGTAACCACAACGGTGACGGAAGCGACTGCACCAATTCCATATACGATGAAGAAAAAACATATTTCTCAGCTTTATTAAGTAACACAAAGATAAAAGATTACCCGACAATATCGAAATAAAATACTATTTTTGTTGCCCATTAGTTATTAAACCATTTATAAACGATGAAACACACACTCTCTTTTATGGTATGGGCAATACTGGCTGTCTTATTGCCTTTACAAATGGCCCAGGCCGCAGCTCCTCCCACTGAATTACAGAAAAGACTTCAAAATCTTCCGGACATCAGTGACATTAAACCAATGCAAAGTGATGCCTATCCGGAGAAATATGTATTCTTCATTAATCAACTATTGGATCCGCATCACCCCGAAGCAGGGAATTTCAAGCAAAGGTTATTCTCTCGCATGTAGGTTTTGACCGCCCTACCGTACTGGTTACCGAAGGCTATACCGCCCATTATGCCACCCATCCGCGTTATCAAGAAGAGTTATCCAAATTATTCAACGCCAATCTGGTATTCGTGGAATACCGTTATTTTGGTGAGTCCATGCCGAAGCCCTGCAACTGGGATTATCTCACGGTTGAAAATTCACTGTATGATTTGCATCATGTAACCACGACCTTGAAACAACTATACGATGAGAAATGGATAGCTACCGGAATCAGCAAAGGCGGACAGACTACGATGTTCTACCGCACTTACTTTCCCGATGATGTGGATATCTCCGTACCTTACGTAGCCCCCCTCAACCAATCATTGGAGGACGGTCGTCACGAACCGTTCATTGCCAATAAAGTTTCGACTCCCGAAAACCGTAAACGAGTTGAAAACTTTCAACTGGAAGTACTTAAACGCAAGAGCCGGCTGCTACCGATGTTCGAAAAATATTGCTCGGATAAAGGATATACCTTCCGCATTCCTATAGCCGAAGTATACGACTTCAATGTATTGGAATACTCATTTGCCCTATGGCAATGGGGAACTCCTGTAAATAAGATTCCGGAAACAAATGCCGATGACCACACGCTATTCAAGCATTTCATAGCTATTTGTGAACCGGATTATTTCTCCGAACAATCTCCCTACTTCCTTTAATGTGCAAGCGGCCAAAGAACTGGGGTATTACGGATATGACATCAAACCTTTCAAAAAGTATCTGACGATAAAGAGCAGCCGTGACTATCTTCATAAGGTAATGTTACCGCCCGAACTGTCAAATCTCAAATTTGACAAGACACTATATAATAAGGTGGTAAAATTCCTGAAAGAGAATGATCCCGAAATGATCTATATTTATGGCGGCGATGATCCTTGGACAGCTTCGGGTGTCACTTGGCTGAAGAACAAGAAAAACATAAAAGTTTATGTATTACCCGGCGGCAGCCATACCACCCGTATCGGCAGCTTTGACACCGACACACAAGAAGAAATCAAGACACAAATCAATGCATGGCTGAATAAAGAATAGCAAAGAGACGAGATAAAAAGCTTTTCCGCCACAGGTTACGCAGATTGTCACCGGTTATTTCCATTGAGGACCCACTGTTTAAATTGGACCGATGTCAATCTGAGCAATCTGTGACGGAATCTTGATTTTATCATAAAGCATATTGCCATGTTTCTTAGGCGGATTGCTTTGGTTTTTATTGTGACACATTTCCAAAGCTTGAATAAGTTTGTAACGAGTGTCACGGGGCATAATCACCTCATCAATCAGACCACGTTCTGCCGCACGATAAGGATTGGAGAATTTATCTTCGTATTCCTTGATGATCTCAGCTTTCTCTTCCGGAGCAGACTTGCGGTAAAGGATATTCACTGCCCCTTCTGCACCCATGACGCTATTTCCGCCTGTGGGTAAGCCAGGTTCACATCGGCTCCCGTCGGCTTGCTGGACATGACAATGTAGGCACCTCCATAAGCTTTACGGGTAATTAAAGTAACCTTGGGCACTGTAGCTTCAGCGTATGCATAGACTATCTTCGCACCGTGGCGGATGATGCCGTTGTGTTCCTGTACCGTTCCGGGCAGGAAGCCGGGAACATCCTCGAAGTGATCAGAGGAATATTAAAGCAGTCACAGAAACGGATAAAACGGGCAGCCTTGTCGCTGGCGTCAATGTCAAGGACACCGGCCAGCCAGGCGGGCTGATTGGCAACAATACCTACGGAACGACCTCCCAGGCGACCAAACCCCACCACCACATTTTTAGCAAAGTGAGGCATCACCTCGAAGAAATACTGGTTATCCAGCACCGGTTCGATGATATCCTTTATATCATAAGGCATGTTCGGATCTTCAGGAATGACAGTCTGCAACGCCTCCACCTGACGATGGATGTCATCGTTGCAGGGAACCAGCGGCGCATCCTCCATATTGTTGGAAGGCAGGAAACTCAGCAATTCGCGGATACTCATCAGCGTTTCCTCCTCATTATCGCACATAAAATGGGTCACACCGCTTTTGCCGCTGTGAGTCTGGGCACCACCCAGTTCCTCCTTGCCCACCTCCTCGTTAGTCACGGTCTTCACCACATCCGGACCCGTGATAAACATGTGGCTCTGCTCCTTCACCATAAAGATAAAGTCGGTCAGTGCCGGGGAATAGCAGGCGCTCCGGCACAAGGTCCCAGAATAGCGGAAATCTGGGGGATAACACCTGATGCAATGGTATTCTGATAAAAGATGGAGGCATATCCGGCCAAGCTGTTCACCCCTTCCTGTATGCGTGCCCCCCCGAATCGTTCAAAGCGATAACGGGAGCTCCCGTCTTCAAAGCCAGTTGCTGAACCTTTACAATCTTGGCCGCATTGGTTTCGCTCAGCGACCGCCGTGCGCGGTGAAATCGTATGCATAGACAAACACCGGACGGCCGTCTATCTTTCCGTAACCGGTGACCATACCATCTCCGGCAATCTGCTTCTTCTCCATGCCGAAGTTGGTACAACGGTGATTCACCAGCTTGTCCAGTTCATTGAACGTACCTTTGTCCAGCAACATTCCGATACGCTCGCGAGCGGTCATCTTCCCTTGGGCGTGTTGTTTCTCGATCTTGTCCACACCGCCGCCCAGCGACGCGCGTTTGTCCAGCTCTTCAAACCGGCTGTATATTTCTTCTCTTGTCATGATCAATCTTCTTTTATTATATCCAATACTATTAATACCTGGTTAGCATTGACGGAATCCCCCTCATTGACTAGGATATCCCTTACCGTACAGTCCGAGGTCACTTTGTAGTTGCTCTGCATCTTCATGGCCTCCAGCACTACCACAATATCCCCGGATGACAGACGGTCACCTTTCCGGACGGGATTTTCACAACCTTTCCGGGCATGGGAGCCACAATCTTGTCATCCTGTCTCTCCTCGCCGCCCTTTTTCATACGCAGATACTTGGTCTGGGTGTCCACTATGTCCACATGATAGGAACGGTAGAACATATTCACATCATAACTCTTTCCACCCTCCCCACGGATCAGTTCGGCATTGAAGGAATTGCCATCGTGCAGGATGGAACAGCTTCCGTTCTCGGCCATAACGATATCCACATCATACGGTTTTCCGTCAATCATAAACTGTACCTTGTTTCCTTCCTCTCACCAACGTCACATCGGCTACGCGGTCTCCAATATGTATTTCCATACTTTGCTTAATTAAATGAAGAATCAGATTCTCAACACTCCTTCTGCAAGCCGAACTCACGCCAACGGCTGATGGGACGGGCATCAGACAGCTGGGGACTCTTGTTCTCTTCCAGATTCATCAGATAGTCAATATAAGAGGCGATCATGGCCATGTTTTCAATCTCCTCATTGTTGCCGTTACCACGGAGCAGCATACGGGAGTTCTTCTCTATAAATAAGGTATTATACTCACCTTCACAAAGTCGGGGGTATGCATGATGCGTTTCAGATAACTGAGGTTGGTCTTCAAGCCCGTAATCTTGTACTCGTAAAGCACACGGCGCATACGCTCTATGGCATACTGGCGGGTTGTGGCCCACACGATCAACTTGCCTATCATCGGGTCGTAAAAGACAGGAATCTCGTACCTTCGTACACGTAGCTGTCAATGCGTACGCCGATGCCGTTAGGCTCCGTCAGCTGTTTGATGATACCCGGCGAAGGCATGAAGTTATTCTCCGTGTCTTCCGCACAGATACGACATTCGATGGCATGACCGCGCTGATACAGCTCTTCCTGTTTCAAATGCAGCACTTCATCATTGGCAATGCGGATCTGCTCTTTCACCAAGTCCACGCCCACCACTTCTTCGGTAATGGGATGCTCCACCTGGAGACGGGTGTTCATCTCCAGAAAATAGAAATTGCGGTTCTTGTCCACCAGAAACTCGATAGTTCCGGCTCCCGAATAGTTCACTGCCCTGGCAGCAGCTACCGCCTTTTCCCCCATCTCCTGACGGAGTTCCGGAGTAAGGAACGGAGACGGACTCTCCTCTACAATCTTTTGGTTGCGACGCTGAACAGAACACTCGCGGTCAAACAGATGGATTACATTGCCATGATTGTCACCCAGTATTTGAAATTCTATATGATGGGGTTCCTCCACAAATTTTTCCAAATAAACCGTATCATCCCCGAAAGAAGACATGGACTCGGAACGGGCGGTGTTATATGCCTCCACCACTTCATCTTCACTGTGTATCAGCCTCATCCCTTTACCGCCGCCTCCCATAGAAGCCTTCAACATGACAGGATAGCCTATTTCATTACAGATACGTACCGCCTCTTCGGCACTTTGCAACGGCTGTTCCGTACCGGGGACTACGGGAACACCTGCGGCAATCATACGCTTACGGGCGGCAATCTTGTCACCCATCGCTTCCATCGTCTCGGCGGCAGGACCGATAAAGATGATCCCCTCCTCTTTGCACCGGCGGGCAAATCAGCATTCTCGGACAAAAAACCATAACCAGGATGAATGGCATCGGCATGATGTTGCCTTGCAGCTTTAATGATATTATCTATATTCAGATAACTTTCTTTGGAAGCGGCAGGCCCTATCAGACAGGCTTCGTCTGCATACATCACATGACGCGCCGTACGGTCGGCTTCCGAGAAAACAGCCACAGTGCGGATACCCATCTCTTTGCAAGAGCGCATAACGCGCACGGCTATCTCGCCACGGTTGGCAATTAGAACCTTTTGTATCATAATCTTTCTCTTTTTACCCGAAATGTCACACAAAATTACAGATGCATTCATTATACATGAACACATCTTACATGGGTGGCATCTCTCATTAGTATTGATTATTTAACGAAAACTCCCTGTTTTTTAGAAGTGGGAGCCATAATTGGCTGCAAAGATACTTGTTTTTTGCACAAAAACTACAAATGTGTGTCTAAATAATGTTTCAATACATTGGCATGATTTCGCTCCTGTTCTTTCGAAGCGTAAAGTAATGTTACTTTCGAATAAGCTTTTATCTTATCAATGAACGCTTTAGCGGCATCCGATTCATTCAATTCTTTTTGATACATATCTGCAAAAGTCCCCCATCTTTTTTCTATATCCGCATGAAACCATTTCCTTAAATCATTGGATGGAGTGACCTCTTTTGCCCAATAATCGTATTTCAAATATTCCCGCTTCATGCCACGGGGCCACAGGCGGTCTACCAAAACACGATAGCCGTCTTGTTCAGAAGGTTCATCATAAACCCTCTTGATGTTTACTTGAGTCATAGTTGGTTATTTTAATTTAGGTACAAGCTTATAACTCCATATAACCCTAAAAAGTTCATTCCGGACAGTGGTTTCAGGATAACAGCAACTCGTAATCCACTACATCCAACCATCGTCCGAATTTCAGTCCTACCTTCTTAAAATGGGAAACTTTTTTAAATCCCAGCCTCAAATGCAAAGCATCACTGACAACATTTCCCTCTGTGACACAGGCTATCAGTGCACGATACCCGTCCCTACGACATTCTTCAATCAATCTTTCCATCAACTCCCTGCCTATGCCCTTCCCCTCGTATCCGGGAGCTAAATAGACCGTTGTTTCCAACGTATGCCTGTAAGCAGCCCTCTCCTTCCACAAATGGGCATAACAATAACCCACTACTTTCCCTTCTTCCTCATACACAAAATAGGGAAAACGGACGGCAATTCCGGCAATACGGTTACGCATATCCTCCTCTCTCAAAGGTTCCGTTTCAAATGTAGCCACACTGTGCCTGACATATTCATTGTATATCGTTGTGATGGCTTTGGCATCCTGAAGTTCCACTCGTCTAATCATAATGTCATATCTATTATTAAAACGTAAGCAAGATATAAAAAAATAATCAGTTATCTAGAGAATAATCACTATATTTACAGCCGATTCTAATTTCAGCTATAAAAATGACAGAAATAGTAGAAGTAAAAGACTTTATCCCAGCCTACACCGATGCAGTACAAAAACTGCTGGAGCAGCTCACAAACCGCCCGGTAAAACTGACCGGGACAACCCTCAGAGAGATCATATCCCAAGAAAACACCCATCTGTTTTTCTTACTGGCTGATCAGGAAATTGCGGGAATGCTGACTGTAGGCATCTATCACAGCCCCACAGGCGGCAAAGCGTGGATTGAAGATGTGGTAGTGGATGAAAAATACCGGGGACAAGGACTCAGCAAACAGCTGGTCACCCACGCTGTCCGGTTTGTGAAGGAACAAGGCATACCTCTTATTATGCTTACCTCAAACCCCACACGGATAGCAGCCAACAAGCTATATCAAAAATTAGGCTTCGAACAAAAGCAGACCAATGTGTACAGAATGAATTTAGAATAACCCATTCCTATTTCAATATGATAACAATCAGACATTCATTGCCCAAAGATTTGGATGCATTATAGAAATATTCCACTATGCCCGTCAGTTCATGAAAGAGCATGGCAACCCCAACCAATGGATAAACGGTTATCTTCCGCTGAATTGATTCTGCGAGAAATAACCAACGGAACCAACTATGTTTGCGAAAATGAAAACGGAGAAATAATAGGCACATTCTGTTTTATTCCCGGAGAGGACCCCACTTATGCCCGCATTGATGACGGCAACTGGCTGAACAACGAACCATATTACGTCATTCACCGCATGGCTACCAACGGCAAACAGAAGGGAGTAGCTGACGCCTGCCTCAAATGGTGTTTCGAACATTGCAACAATATCCGGGTAGATACCCACCACGACAACCTTGTGATGCAGAATATCCTGAAAAAGTACGGTTTCCGGCGTTGTGGCATCATTTATACCCACAATGGCACATCCCGCATCGCTTACCAGCGGACATTAACCGAAAAAGAGTTATCTTTGCCGACCGAATAAACAAGAAAAAGAAACATGAAGATTCTCTGGATAGACCTGAACAGTTCATATGCCCATTCCTCATTGGCACTGCCAGCCCTACATGCACAAATCATGACAGACCCTTCTATAGAATGGGAAATCGTATCTGCCACCATCAACGAAAATACAGGAATGATTGTCGATGAGATCTACCGCCACCGACCCGACATCCTTGCCGCAACCACCTGGCTTTTCAACCATGAGCAACTGATGCATGTCGCTTCCAGAGTAAAAGCATTGCTCCCCGAAGCCTGCCTGGTGCTGGGCGGTCCGGAATTTCTGGGAGACAATGAAGAGTTCCTCCGCAAAAATCCATTTGTGGATTGCGTTTTCAGAGGAGAAGGAGAAGAAGTCTTTCCACAATGGTTAACCTGCTGGAACCATCCGGAACAATGGCACACCGTGCCCGGACTCTGTTACCTCACTCCTAACAAAGAATATAAAGACAACGGTATAGCCCGCGTACTGAATTTCGCCGGACTCGTCCCGCCAGAACAAAGCCGTTTCTTTAACTGGAGCAAGCCCTTTGTCCAACTGGAAACAACACGCGGATGTTTCAACACCTGCGCCTTCTGTGTCAGCGGCGGTGAAAAACCGGTACGCACCCTTTCCATCGAAAGCATCCGCGAAAGGCTACAACTCATCCATGCACATGGCATCAAAAATGTACGCGTATTAGACCGTACTTTTAATTACAACCCTCGAAGAGCCAAAGAACTACTCCGGCTCTTTCTGGAATTCCATCCCGATATCCGCTTCCATCTGGAAATACATCCCGCCCTGTTGTCAGAAGAGCTGAAAGAAGAACTCAGCCTGCTGCCCAAAGGACTGCTTCATCTGGAAGCCGGCATCCAGAGCCTGCGCGAACCTGTACTTGAGAAAAGCCGCCGGATGGGCAAACTATCTGATGCACTGGATGGTCTGAGATTCCTATGCGCCTTGCCCAACATGGAAACCCACGCCGACCTTATTGCCGGACTGCCTCTTTATCACCTTCATGAGATATTTGAAGATGTCCGTACCCTTGCCGGATATGCTGCGGGAGAAATCCAACTGGAGTCACTCAAGCTGCTTCCCGGAACCGAAATGCGCCGGAGGGCGGAAGAATTAGGAATCAAATATTCCCCTCTGCCGCCATACGAAGTGCTACAAACCCACGAGATCAGTGTCAGTGAATTGCAGACAGCCCGCCAGCTTTCACGCTTGTTGGACGGATTCTACAACACACCGGCATGGCAGGCACTGACACGTGAACTCATTTTGAATGACGAACAATTCCTCCATCGTTTTCTTGCATATTTAACAAAAGCCAATCTGATAGACCAGCCCATGAGTCTGGAGAAACGAGGCTTGATACTGTATGAGTTCTGCAAACAAAACTACCCCGAATACCAGATACAGGCTGCTATTGCCTGGATAGAAGCAGGCATGTCACTGAAAAAACTCCCTGCCGAGAAAGTATGGACCAAACGACAAATCCCTCCTGCCACTTGGAATATCATTTATGGAGAATACAAAGAAAGCCTTCGTCTGTGTTTCCTTCCTGCCGATGAAAAGGGGGAACATGGCTACTGGTTCGGCTTTGAGTCGGAGATACAAAAAGCAAGTCCTGTATTCAAGGCAAGAACGTAAAACGTTACGACATCAGGAGAAGCTGTTGGTTTCAAAAAGTAATGCTCGATTTTGATTTAGTATCACTTTATAGAAGTGAAGCCAAGCGGCTGAAAGAGCCCAACAAGAGTAATCCGGATAAGAGCCAAAGGAAAAGGTGATTTCGTCTTATGTAAAACATAAAATTCTTCTGTCACACCATCTCTCTCATTACCAGCAATTTACCGTATAAAAACATCCATAATGTCCCTGAACCGGTATGTAGGCAATGGAGATGGAAACATTCGCCCATTATTTGTATAAGAGCCGCAGATATCAGATTGGATCTGACAGGACATGCCGTGCTTTCATTTAATTTAATAGGATGTCATTGCGTTAACTTCCGATATATACTGTTGCCTCACCTATGTGAAGCAGTGATTCCACTTTAGTGACAACGGATATTCACACAGATGAAAAGCCCTTTTCACCCAAGTGAAATATCGGGTACAAGCCATAGAAATCATAGGAAAACAAAAGAATTTATTTTCCTTATTATCAACTATTTGCATATTTCCTATATTCTCCATTTTTCCCTATTTTGCCCGTTTCCTATTATTCAGTACGCTTTTAGTACACTTTGAAATCTCATTTTCTTTTGTACCTTTGTAATATCAGGAAATAAAAGAAAATCAACTATTTAGTATAATTACCTGGCTACAGTACCTAAATCGGGATAAAACCTCTAAACAATGGGAAAAGTTAAGACGAAGTTTACGACAGTCAGAGGAGGAGCCAAGAAAAAATAGAGGCTCAGAATATAAACTAAAAAGTACAGACCATTTTTATTATGGTCTGTACTTTTTATAACTTTGCAATACTAAATCAGAACATCAATTATGCAACAAAATATTATAAGCAATTTCTTTCGCCCTATAAATACGGACATACAGATACCAGATAGCGAGTATGCAAAAACCGATGTATGTATTGTCATGGCTGATGCTTTGGCCCGCAATACCAATCATAGCCTATATATCATAGACTATCACCGCAAGAATTTCCTTTACGTATCGTCCAACCCGCTTTTTCTCTGCGGTCATTCACCGGAAGAAGTGCAACAAAAAGGTTATGCCTTCTACTTTGAGGTTGTTCCGTCTGACGAGATAAACCGTCTTATGGAAATCAACGAAGCTGGATTCCGGTTCTACTATGACCAGCCTATAGAAAAAAGGCTTGACTTGTCTATCGAATATAACTTTCATATCCACACATCAGAAAAGCATCCGCACCTTATCCACCACAAACTAACACCCGTTTTGCTAAGTGGCAAGGGAGATATATGGCTGGCTCTATGTACAGTTTCACTTTCACCGGAGAAAAACATCGGAGATGTAGTCATATCAGACCATACATGTACTGACCACTATATCTATTCATTCGAGGGCAGACGATGGAGAAAACAGCCGGAACTAATTCTTTCCGACCGTGAAAAAGAGATTCTCCAGCTCTCCGTCAAAGGACTGTCGAACACTGAGATTGGAGAAACTCTCTTTATTGATGCCAATACCGTCAAGTTTCACAAGAAGAAAATCTTCGAGAAGCTACACGCAGAAAACATCACTGAGGCCGTGGGTATCGCAGCCAATCTGAGGTTGATTTAGGAACACAATGTAGAACTTTGGCAAAGTAGCTATAGGAGGATGTGAGAATATGTATTCCTCCATTTTCTTCCGTCCAAGTTCGATGACCTTTTCATCGTTACATCTGTTCATCTTTTCTTTATCAATAAAGCAATATGCCAGAAGACCAGATAACCGATTACATACCTTTCGATGGTAACTTCTATCGGTTCGTCCGGACGCTTCATGGATTGAAGGCCGTTGCGGACGTCCTTGTCGATGATGCCCACAACTGCCATGAGAGATTTATATAGGAAATTGATGCTGTCATAATTTACATACGGTTTATTGTATCCTGTCCTGCTCCCGTACCTTTATACCTGCTTTTGGCTGCATTAAACTTGTAGCGCACTGTAAGACTGAACGAGCGTGTATCACTCCAAGACAAATCCTTCATTTGTGCACTCTCCATATAAAGAAGTGCTTCCTGCTTACAACCTAACAACAAGTCATTTGCACGCGCTTCTATACTTAGGGCATCATTAAAAAGGGATTTGCGTAAGCCTATGTTCAAAGTATATTGTGGACGTTTAAGGGTGATATTCTGAACCTGACCACGACTTTGATAATTAAAATCAGCAGAGAGAAGGAATCCTGCAGGAAGAGTAAAAGTATTGTTTAAGGAACCTACAAAAAGTGGATTGTTATAGGTCCTTCTCTGACCGGCGGCATCCAACGAGAACCACTGCTTCATCACAATTGCGCTGGCATTAAGATTCCATATACCAATAGTAGGCGAAGCTGCCAGCATTACTGTCAGACTCGGTAAACGGTCGTGATTGATATAGTTTATTAAAGTAGTAGCCGACTGATTTTCCACCTGTGTTCCCCAATAAAGGATATAGTCCCGAAGCACTTTGTAGCTTACCATTGCCTGAAAGAACCGCCATACACCAACAGCGGTTATATCATGCGTAACACTTGGTTTTAGGAGTGGATTTCCCGTTTGCCATGTAAACCTATTGGCATAAGTGATATTATTTCTTAACTGACTGTAGTTGGGACGCTGTGTTTTTGCAGCATAGCTGACTTGGAATTGTACTTTCCCCAATTGCCCGTTCACAGAAATATTTGGAAAGATATTATCATATACACGGCTTTGTCCGGGTACAAATGTAGCATTTTCAAAATAATCAAAATCCACATGCTCATATCGCAAGCCAATGTTTGCCTGACCGAATGGTAAAGGATGGCTGTACTGTGCATAGCCGGCAAGATTCTGTTCACGGATGCGGGTATAGGTTGTAGGTACATATCCTTCCTGATTTACATAATCATCATGCCGGTTGGTATAGGTATATTCTCCTCCCACAGAGATACTTCCTCCCATAGATGAGTGTATGAAACTTTGGTGGCAGTAAGTTGATTTTCCACCCTGTTATCAGAAGTGACAGTACGGTCTTCATGGTCCTGACTATTCTCCATATTAATGGTATATTGCGTGTATGTATTGCTGTAATAGTCTGCATCCCAGGTAAGTTCTCCTTTGCCTATTTGTCCTGCATAGTAAATATTAAGCTGATGTTCCGGTTGTGATTTTGCATCGGCAGCAATGGTACTATATAAAATATCGTAAGGCAATCCATCTGCCTGAATCTCGCTATCGAAGGCGGTAAACATATCTGTATGCAGGGCATTGCTCAAATCATAACGTACACCTATGGAATGATACTCATTAAAATCATAATTGAATCCGATGCGTCCGTCTATACTGCGAGAATCGGTATTAGAGTGCTGATAATTCTTTTGCGTCCATATGGTATCGGTAAAGGCCGTTTGCTCCAGAATATCGTTTTGCAAGGAGGTAGTTTTATCAAAACGGACCATAGCGAAAACATCAAGACCGTTATGCCGATAGTTTACATCGGCTTGCTCTACAAAGTCTGAATTTTGAGATTGATCATAGGAACTTCGCAAACTCACTCCAAATCCATCTCCTTGTCGTTTGACAGTACGGATACGAACAACTGCCCCTACCGTTGCATCATAACGGGCACCGGGATTACGAACAACTTCTACGCTTTTAATTTCCTCCGATGTCAGTTGGTCCAGTTCAGCGATATCACGTAATTTTCTACCGTTGATATAGATAAGCGGTGAACCTTTACCCAACACCTCAAATCCATCAGCCTTTTTTTGTAAACCGGGTATATGCGCCAATACATCTTCAGCTGTTCCGGCTTTCGAGAGAACTGTACCCTGCACATTGGTTTCCAGAGCATCATTCTTTATGCGTGTCACAGGCAAATTGGCTTTTACTACCACTTCTCCAAGCATCCGTGCATCCGATACGAGCTGCACGATACCCATATTGGCAGGAGTAGTCGGTTTATACACTGTCTTATATCCGATAGAGGATATTTTCACTATCTGGTTTACCGATGTAGCTTCCAGCTTAAACAAACCATCTTCACCACTGATGGTTCCACTTACAAATGCCGAATCCGGCAGAGACAGCAGCACCACATTGGCATATGGCAACGGATGGTTACTTTCATCTACAAGTTTCCCCTTCACGGTTTGTGCCGACACTCTCATCGGCAGCAACATGCTCACGACAAGCATGACCAAATACATTTTCATCTTTTTCATTGATATATCCTATTGGCACACTTTGAATTTGCTTTTCTTTCCATTTATCCGGAGCGTCACTTGGGGATTTGAGAATTGCGTGACATGAGGAAATGTGAGTGTGACAGTGGCCACCCCCTTTTTTACTGTTACTTCTACGGATGTTGCCGGATATTCTTTTTCACTCCATGATGACGGAATGAGTTTTACATCAGAAACCGTGTATTTGTCTTTGGCTTGATTGTCCGTGAAAACGATGGTTACTTTGTTGTCGTAATTGTTGAAACCTTGACAACGTGGCTTTGCATTAACTGTCAAACCTATGACAGTCAAGAAAATTACTGTTACAATATAAAATACATTTTTCATTGTACGATGTTTTTTGATTTCTGCAGCAAGTTCCACACTTCCGAAGACTTCTCCACTACCCTGTAGAGTAGTTTTGATTACAGGAGCTAAAAAAAGAGGAGATATAATACATATAAAGAAGGGAGTGAATAGGTTTACCCATAGTAAAGACTAAACCTGTAGTTGATTTTTGGAACGTAAAAAAAGGTATAAACCCAATGCTTGATTTACACCCTTGCAGGCGGAAGGACAGGTATGCCGTCGTTCCTTTTACCTCAAAAGACGAATATCAGATTTCCCATACCGACCCGATTCCCGTTTTATTCATTTACCGTTTCTATCGTATCGCTGCGCCTTTACCACCATATATATTGAACCGATGATTGGTATAAGCATTGTCGACACAACTGACACCGCTTTTTCGTTTACTGACCTTGCAACCATTACGAAATATGACACAATCATAAGCACAGCAATCACGCAAAGCGAGCGACACATGAAGTTAGACAGTCCTTTGACATCCACATTCTTTTTTTGCTCAGCAGTCATTGTGTTATAGCCCGCTATGAGGTTGGGATATTTCCTTACGAGCATTCCCAATACAAACAGAACAGCTGCTATTATCAACACTGGTGTCTCCATTTATATGATACTTAAAACATAAAACTGAACACTTTCTTTTGCGAAACTTTAAACCTTTCAATCTCCAAAGAAAGCGATTTCTTCAACTGCCCTGCCATAAACGACAAAAACGGCTGGTTGGTTTCTTCGTCCTGACATTGGCGTAGAGAAAGGATATATTCTTCCCTATCCTC
>ENA-OQAS01000168-OQAS01000168.1-human-gut-metagenome-genome-assembly--contig:-NODE-168-length-34855-cov-6.330079_pt1 | contig 34855 bp, 38 predicted proteins | sample MGYA00242733_ERZ504523 | MGnify/ENA primary metagenome ERZ504523 (study PRJEB26092, sample SAMD00036239) | human gut metagenome | host: Homo sapiens | study: EMG produced TPA metagenomics assembly of...
TACGCAAAAGCCTTGAAATTCTGCGAAAAAAGCTCCCTGATGCATACGAATTTGGAATCATACGCAAAAGTATTACGAATCGAAAAGCCGACAGGCTTTGCCGGACGGCGTTTTCGGGCATTTCAATGCCCGAAAATCATACCCCTTTATCCTGCCTTTTAAAATCGACGGCTTGAAATTCGCTCAAAACCCACTCAAAAGAGCCGAGATTCATCCAAAACCGCATCAAAAATCAATCCAAGAAAAGCAAAAGGAAAACACTGTTTTTCAAGATTAGGCTTTTAGATTATTCGTCAACAGCTCTTACAGTGGGGTGCACTAAATTTGACAACACTGTTTGTGATTTTTAAATCATTTCAACACTCCTTTCAAGAAAAAATATAAACCTATACGCATCTTAAAACAAAAATGCATATAGGTTTATCATAGTTTTATTGAATTTTCTCTCCGACCTCATAGTAGCAAAAGCACTAATTCAAGTCAAGTACTTTTGGTTAGAAAAATTTTTAGCCTTTACATATTGTTTATCCATCAAAAATGGAAAGGTAAAAATAGAAATACATGTTTGACTATATTATGAGATGATTCTCATAACATTTTTGTTTATAAAATGTATTTATGATATACTCATTATAATAATTCTATTATATTAGATGATTAATCTGTATTATAAAATGAATTTGATTCATCATATATGTTTTGTCCATCTGTTGTCAATATTTTATATGAACCTTCAAGGAAAACAGTATTACCAAAATGGTCTATTGAATAAAAATCATTTTCTTCAAAAGTGAATATAAATTCTTTTGTATCACCCTTTGGAATAAATTCTCTCTTGCACTTGATTAACGATTTAGTCGGAAGTTCGTAATTTGTTTTGGGATAAGTTATATAAATTTGAACTACCTCATCACAATCAAATTCACCGGAGTTTTTAATTAAGCAAGATAATTGCTTTTCTTTTGAATTGTAATCGATTTTTAACAAATCGAACTTTGTATAAGTCTTTCCGTAGCCGAAAGGATACTGCACATCACCCTTAAAATATCTGTATGTTCTGTTTTGCATGGAATAATCGCAAAAATCAGGTAAATCATCAACCGAGTTGTAAAATGTAATCGGTAATTTACCGCTTGGAGAACATTTGCCGAAAAGTATGTTAGCAATAGCCTCTCCGCCTTGTGCTCCCGGATACCAGCATTGCAAGATAGCGTTTACTCTGTTTTTATATTTTCTAAAATCTATACAGCCACCTGAAAAGTTAAGCAAAATTATCTTTTTGCCTGTGTTGAGTAATTCTTCAATATATTCTTGTTGATTAAGCGGTAGTTCTATTGTTTCACGGTCACCCTGTTCACCGATATTGCCGCCGCCTCCTGCAAGAGCACCACCGGCTTCTTCGCCCTCTATGGAGGAGTCAAGCCCTGTGCACATAATGATAATATCCGATTCTGCTGCAGATTTTAATGCTGTTTCCTTGTCATGTTTTGTGTTTTGATTATAAAGATGGATTCCTCTTATAAATTCAGTATCAATGTTATATTGTGAAATAGCTTCTGTAACCATAACAAAATGCGACGGATCTCCGAAATAATTTCCGAGGTAAGCCAACTTGTTATCAGCATTAAATCCTGTAATCAAGATTTTCTGTGCGTTTTCTTTAAGGGGAAGTATACCGTCATTTTCTAAAAGCACAATTCCTTTTTCTGCCATTCTAACTGCTTCGCTTTCGTGCTCGGGTGTTGCATTATCACTAATACTTATTTCGTTATAAGGGCAATCCTTATCAAACATTCCGAGAGCACTACGAATTGCCATCAGCCTCGATACAGACTTTTTTAAGGCTTCTTTATTTGTATATCCCAACTTAACGGATACTGGCAATAATGAATATACTACTCCGCATTCAAGGTCGCAACCTGCATTTACAGCCATCGCGGCGCCTTTTGCTGGATTTAATGTTTTCTTATGTTTATATATAACATCTAATATTGCAGAGCAATCTGAAACATAGTAACCGTCAAAGCCCCATTCTTTTCTTAATAGCTTATCAATCAGCTTGTCAGAGGCACAACAGCTTTCACCGTTCACCATGTTATATGCTCCCATAACACCGCTGACCTTTGCTTTTTTAACGGTGGCTTCAAACGCAGGAATATACGTTTCGTAAAAATCCTTTTTGGACACTTCGGCATTAAAAGTGTGCCTTAATCCCTCGGGACCGCTGTGTACGCAAAAGTGCTTTGCACATGCAGAGGCTTTCATATATCTTTCGTCATCACCCTGTATTCCCTCAATAAAGGCACAGCCGAGAACGGAGGTTAAATACGGGTCTTCGCCGTAGGTTTCGTGACCTCTGCCCCAGCGTGGATCCCTAAAAATATTTATATTAGGAGACCAAAGCGTAAGTCCTTTGTATATACTGTAATCCTCGTTCTTTTGACTCTCATTGAATTTTGCCCTTACCTCTGTTGCAATAATATCTGCACATTTTTTTACAGCCTTTTCATCAAAGGTTGAAGCCATGCATATAGCTTGGGGAAATACGGTTGCAACACCTGCTCTTGCAACACCGTGCAGTCCCTCGTTCCACCAGTTATACTGCTTGATATTTAAGCGTTTTATTGATTTTGATGAATTGCGCATCTGTGACGCTAATTCTGTCAGAGTCATCTGCCCTGCAATATGCTTTCCTTTTTCTTTATGATGTATGTAATTTTCCTCTGTCATAGAAATACCTCTTGACTTTCTTAACTTAATGAATTACAATCATTATAGACGTGCACGAGCACGAATATGATAACATTTACTATATAATATTTGAAATAAAATGTCAAGCGGAGGAGTTTATGGCAATAACCGCAAAAGAAATTGCAGAGCTTGCAGGGGTCAGCAGAGGTACTGTTGATCGTGCTTTGAAGGGGAGAGAAGGCGTAAATCCCGAAACCAAGGAGAGAATACTAAAAATCGCAGAGGAGCATAACTATAAGCCTAATCTTATAGGAAAGGCGTTGGTATATTCCAATCGTTCTGTGCCTGTTACGGTTATTATGAACAGTATTGGAAATTCATTTTTTGACGATGTTAAAAAAGGAATGCTTGCCGCCGAGCATGAATATTCTGATTATGGTATAAAACTGAATATCCGGGAAATAAAAGGATATAACGCTTGTGATATTATTCAGGCTGTTTCCGATTTGCCCGAGGACACAAAAAATGTAATTCTGACCCCTGTTGAGGACAAAGGGCTTTGCAGAAAAATTGATGAAATGACCGACAGCGGTATAAATGTAATTACGCTTTCAAGCGATATATCCGATTCAAAGCGTCTTACATATGTGGGCTGTGATTATCTGAAAAGCGGTGAAACGGCAGGTCGTCTTGTGGGTCTGCTCTCGGGCGGAAAAGCAAACCTCTGCATTGTTACGGGAAGCTCGGCGCATAAAGGGCACAGGCAGAGAGTTGAGGGCGTTTCCAACGTTATTAAAGAATACGAAAACATACAAATTGCCGATGTGATAGAGAATAATGACGATAACGAAAAAGCCTACACGGCAATGAAAACCGTGCTGCAAAAAAACAGAAACATTGATTTTGTATGCATAACCGCAGGCGGTGTTACAGGAACGCTGAAAGCGATTAAAGAAAGCGGACGGAATATAAAGGTCTGCTCATTTGACGATACCGAAACAACAAGAAAAGCTATGATAAATGGTGATATACTGGCAACTGTTTATCAGCAGCCTTTGAGCAGGGATATAACGCCGTAAAAAGCGTGTTTGAAACGGTTGTTGCAAAAACAGCCGTGCCCGAGTATCAGTATTCACAGCTGTATATAAAGGTTGATAAATCACTTTAATAAAATGCAACGCCATTGCATTTTATTTTTACACATTATCGTGCACGAGAACGGAGAACATTATGGACGAAAATTTACGAACATTTTTACAGCATCACAGTAATATAAAATATTCGCTTTTTTTGAAAAAATTAAAGCAGAGCATTTACACACCTATTGCACAGTTAAATGCGTTTGTGCATAAATCAACCGAACCGATATGCTTTGACGATATGAAAAACGAGCGTTTCGATAATATAAAAATCGGCGACAGTTGGGGCGGTTTTTTTGACTGCGCATGGTTCAAATTCACAGCGGATATAGAGAATATGCAGAAAAATCTTGTTGCTGTAATTGATGTCGGCGGCGAGGGTTGTATCTATAATAAGGACGGTGAAGTTATCCAAGGCATAACAAATGTGCTTGGAATGGTGGATAATTTTCAGACTGTCAAAGGCAAAGCGGTAATTCCTTTAGACCGAATAGATACATTTAAGGACGGTAAAGTATTATTTTATGCCGACTGTGGCAACAACGGCAGAGGCGGAAAAAGCAGCGGTCAGGCACGCTTTAAAAGAGCAGATATTTGTGTCTTCAGACAGGATATTTTAGATTTGTATTATGATATTTTAGCCTGTTATCAGCTCCTCAGCACAGTAAATGATAGTGCACAAAAAAGAGAAATTAAAGCTAATATAAACAAGGCAATATCACTTGCACACAATACAGATTCGCAAAGTATTTTGAATGCAAGAAATGTTTTAGCAAAAATGTTTGATGGTAAATACAAACAGGATTTTACCGTTTATGCTGTTGGACACGGTCACCTTGACCTTGCTTGGCTGTGGCCTGTTCGTGAAACAAAAAGAAAAGCAATAAGAACATTCTCAAATGCAATTTATGAAAGCGAACAGTGCCCAAGATATGTTTTTAACGGCAGTCAGCCACAGCAATATGAGTTTATAAAAGAGCAGTCGCCTGCATTTTTTGAAAAAATAAAACAGGCTGTAAAAAACGGCAATATTGAGCCGCAGGGCGGTATGTGGGTTGAGCCCGATACAAATCTGCCTTGCGGAGAAAGCCTTATCCGTCAGTGCTTTTACGGTAAGACTTATTTCAGAAAGGAATTCGGAAAGGACGTTAAAACACTTTGGCTTCCTGATGTTTTCGGCTATACCGCCGCTTTGCCGCAGATTATCAAAAAGTGCGGTATGGATAATTTTCTCACAATAAAGCTGAGCTGGAACACGGTAAATCAATTTCCGTATCACACCTTTTTATGGCAGGGGCTGGGCGGCAGCGAGGTGCTTGTGCATATGCCGCCCGAGGGGGATTACAATTCCAACGCAACGCCATATGCCTTTGACAAAATCAGCAAAAAATATAAAGAAAAGGCAGTAAGCAAGATTGCATTTATGCCTTTCGGCATCGGTGACGGCGGAGGAGGACCGGGCGAATACCATATCAATATGGCAAAAAGGTGCGAGAGTTTAAGGTATATTCCTAATGTTAAGATGTCCTCATCCGAAAAGTTTTTTAATGAACTCAAAAAAGATATATCAAATTATCCCGAATATAAGGGCGAGCTTTATTTAGAAAAGCACCAAGGCACATATGCCACACAGGCAAAGTAAAAAAGAGCAACAGAGAGTGCGAGCGTCTGCTTCATTTTGCCGAGTGGATTTGTACCATGGCATATATTCAAGGTGAGGCATATCCGCATAAAGAATTGGAAGAAATCTGGAAAGAGGTTTTACTCTATCAGTTTCATGATATTCTTCCCGGCTCGTCCATTCACAGGTTTATGAGGAATGTAACGCAAGATATGAAATCTTAAAGGCAAAACTGAACTGTATTATTGATGAAGCCGTTTCTTATTTAAGGAGTGACGAAAATTCATATTTTGCGGTAAATTCTATTGATTTTGAGCGTTCGGGCTACGCAAAACATAATGGTGAGTGGTACAAATACTCTCTTGCTCCTTATTCCGCTTGTAAATTGGAAAAAGCAAATTTGCCTGTCTCATTGCATTTTTCAAAGAATGTTATTGAAAATGAACACTTTAAGGTTGAGTTTGATAACAAGGGACAGATAGAAAAAATACTTGATAAGCACAATGATTATAACTGTGTTTCATCAAGCTTTAATGCAGTTATAATTTATAAGGACAGATTTGTTCATCCATACAATGCGTGGGATATAGATATAAATTATACAAAGCATAAACCAAGGAATATGAAGCTTAAAACTAGCCGTGAATATATCGACGGAAACAGTGTTATAAGAGAAAATGAATTTTCATATAACAAGTCCTCATTAAAACAAAAAATTATTTTGACTCAAAACAGTCCGTACATAAAGGTTGAAAATGAGGTGAGCTGGCACGAAACACATAAAATGCTTCGTATTGACGCTTATCCGAAAAATTTCAGCGACAAGGTTTTGTGCGACATTCAGTTCGGTAACATTGAACGCAGTACAAAAACCGACAACAAAATTGACTATGCACAGTTTGAAATTCCTGCTCATAAATGGGTCGATGTTTACGATGGCAAGTACGGCGTTGCAATACTCAACGACTGCAAATACGGACACAGGGTAAAGGACGGTTTAATCAGTCTTAACTGTTTGAGAAGTCCGGTTTATCCCGACAAAACTGCTGACAAAGGAGAACACTCCTTTACCTATGCAATTTATCCTCACAGCAAAAAGCCTATGGAAAGCGAACTTGTAAAAATCGGTTACGAGCTGAATAATCCTTTAAGAATTTACAAGGGCAGTATGGATATTAAGCCTATATTTAACTGCGATAATTCAAACATAATTATTGAAACGGTATTTGTGAACGATAACGGAAATATTGCGGTAAGAATGTATGAAACAGCCGGAATAAAAACGGTTGCAAAGGTCAAAGCAAATATTAACTTTAACAGCGTTAAGCAAACGGATATGCTTTTTGAAAATCCGAATGATGTTGATTTAGATGCAATGACATTCAAGCCGTTTGAAATTAAAACATTGGAGGTAAAACGATAATGAAAAAATTTACAATTACTGTAATAAGCCTGTTTATGGTGCTGCTGATCTCGCTTTCGGCGGTCGGCGAGGCTATGGGCACAAGCTCAAAATATGCGTCCAATCAGGACTACATACAAAGTGAAAACCTTGCACTCAGAGATAAAAGCAATAAAATGACTGACGGAAAAGACAGCTCTGTTTGCCGCTTTAAGACAAGAAACGGTGGCGAATCGATTATTGACCTTGGCGAAAGCTGTGATTTTAACTCTGTTATTCTAAAAGAAAAAGGACTTAATGTGCAGAAATTCTCTATATCGGTATCGGACGATAACGAAAACTTACGCAAATTTATGCTAACGATAAAATTGAGTTTCACCGCCTTTGCACCTTTGATACGGTCAAGGCTCGTTATGTAAAGCTGACGGTGGAGAAAAGCGACAACCTGCCAAAAATCCGTGAAATGGAAATATATAATGCCGTTCCCGAAAAGAAGAATGATTTTCGTGTTTCAACCTACAGCACCTTGGGTGGTTCCGTATTCGGAATCATTGATGACACAACGCTGTCCGATGCCGAAAAAGACGCAAAAATCAAGGAGCTTATAGATGCAGATTATTACGATACCGTAACTGATTATATTGACATAGGTAATGTTCGCTGGGAAGAGGACGGCTCAATCACAATAACAGGCTGGGATGGTACAGAACGTGACGGGGATAAATACTATGCCGTAATGATGAGAAATCTGCACGAGGTTTTGGACGAAAAGGGTGTAAATCTTGTTATTACTATTCTTAATCCATCGGGCGAAAACGGTAATCAGAGGGTTATGAAATCCATTACGGAAAACAGGGATACCCTAATTACTAATATGATTGCTTTTGCCAACAAATATGAATTTGACGGCATTGACCTTGACTGGGAATTCCCATTGTCGCAGGACGAATTTGACGCATACAACAGCTTTTTGCAGGAACTGAAAGCAAGAATGAAAACTGAAATGTGGAATAAAGAGGACGCAACGCTTTCATTAGCCCTTGCCACATGGGCATTAAAATACACGCCGGAAACAATCGAATGTATTGATTATGTGAATGTTATGGGCTATGACATTCTTGATCAGGACGGACAGCATTCTTCATTTTTCAGCAGCTGTGTTCAGGCAGCGGATTATATTGAAATTCAAGGCTTTTCAAAGGAACAAATAAACATTGGCTTCCCGTTCTACGGAACATGGGAGGGCGGCAGAATGGAGCAATATGCGTATAACGCAATAAGTGAAGAAATATCTCCATTCAGTAATTTTTATACAATGAAGAAAAGCGACACAAAGGAAGACAGATATACATATTTCAATTCGCAGGCAATTATCCGTGACAAAACAGCCTATGCATACTTAAAGGGCTACGGAGGCGTTATGATATTCAGCCAGTACTGTGATTTGCCGTCAGACGATGAACGCTCGCTGACAAAAGCAATATCCGATTACTTGCAGGAGGTAACAAAATGAAAAAGCTTACAAAATTTTTAACATCTGCAAGCATAGGCATTTCCCTGTCTTCTGTCATTTTTCTGATTAAAGATTATGTGTATCATTCTGCAATGAAGGAACAAGAAATATTTACGATTTTGATTGCCTTATTTGTACCTCTTTTTGCAGTCGGTACTTTGCTTTCTGTTTTACTACCGAAAAAATTTGACAGGCAAAAGCTTCTTGCATTAGGACTTTTGTTTTCGGGCATTTTTATAATATTGCTTACATACTTGAATATCTATCATCTGCAAATGCTTATGCCTTTAATGAAAACTAATTCAATAACCTTAGCCGTTATGTGGATAGCAAGAATTATGGGCGGTTTAACGGGACTGTTTATCGGTCTGTCGTTTGGTGCAACGGTAAAAAACGGTGTGATTCATTATATATTGCTTGTACTTTTTGCCGCGGGAATTTTTGCTTTAAGCAGATTTATGCCCGCACTTATCGGGTATGAGCCATACTGTATACTGCAGGCGGTTTGTTGCTTGCTTGTGCGTTATTAAATTCATATATAGAAATGGAGAAAAAGAAAAATGAGTAAAACAATTAAAGGTCTGATTATAGGTATAAGTGTATTTTTAGTTATCGTTTTAATCGTCGTAGCAATATTGATGTTCCCTTTGAAAGGAAAAACATACGATTACGACTATTGGTACAGAGATAAACCTTATGATATAAATGATACAGTTGTTCTTGAAAAGAAAGAAAACAAAGACTTCAAAATTCTTATTATTACCGATTTGCAATTTAACGATGCTTTAGATTTGTGTGGAAAAGCCGACAATGTATATGAAACGATGGATACGCTTGTTACAAAGCAAAAGCCCGATTTAATAGTTATCACAGGAGATTTGGTCTGGGCAAAATTCACTAAATTTTCTGTAATTAAAGCAATCAATAAAATTGACAGCTACGGAATTCCATGGGCACCGATTAACGGCAACCACGATGGTGAAGGTAATGTCGATTTAGCATGGATAGCTAACAGATATGAAGAAGCAGAAAATTGTTTGTTTAAACAGGGTCCCGATAATATCGGAGGAATCGGAAATTATATAATAAATATTAAGGAGAACGATAAAGTTATTCAGAGCCTTATTCTTATGGATACGCATGCAAGCCGTTACTACGATAAGGATGACGAGGATAGACATTATGACTTTATCTATGACAGCCAAATTGAATGGTATAAATGGGCGATAAACGGAATTAACGAATACAACAATTCAAAAACAGACTCTATGCTATTTATACATATTCCGCTTCCCGAATTCAAAACCGCTTATGATTTATGGCAGCAGTCAGGCGGTGCAGAAGGCGAAAACTTCGGCGTTAAAGGTGAAGAAGAGTGCCCGTCATATATAAATACAGGTATGTTCAATGCAATCAAGGAGTTTGACAGTACAAAATATGTATTTGCCGGTCATGACCATTTGAATAATTATAGTGTGATGTATGAGGGAGTAAGACTGACTTATGCAATGAAAACCGGCGACAGATGCAATCAGACACCCGGTCAGAATGGCGGTACACTTATAACAATGGGTGATAAAATAACAGTGGAGCATATATATGTTGAAAATTAAGAAAAAATAATGAAAATTGTTTTAGAAACAATTTCAGTAATACTAAATATTAAAAAGGATATAGAAAAACAATGAAGAAAACACATTTAATTATATTGTCTTTATTTTTGACATCGGCAATAATAATTACGGCAACAGTAATTACTTATAAGGCTCTCACCGTTCCTAAAAGTAAGAAATATGTTGTTGAAACCATAGAAGCAAATTCAAAAGGCTATATAAAAGTCGGCATTATTTCAGACGCACAGCTTCCACAGGAAGAAAAAAATCTTTACGGTTGGGATTATGCTACTGTTATGAATGGTGCAGATCATCTTATAAAAGCATTAAAATACTATAAAAGTCAAAATGTCGATATGATAGTATTTAACGGAGATGTGGTTAACGCTACCGGCGATTATGCTGCATACAGCGCATATAACAAAATTTTAGACTATGTTTACGGTGAGGACAGAGCAGAAGCACCGCACATTATTTATCCTATGGGTAATCATGAATTTTACGGCGGCAACCAGGAACACAATTTTTACAAGTCAACCGGTCTTCCTCTCAACACAAGAACGATTGTTAACGGCTATAGCTTTATCTCCATTTCTAATTCAAAACTTGAAAAAGGAGATGAAGAACTTGCCGAAAGCAACGATACACTTGCAGATGGAACATATAATGAGAAAAGAATAGAATTTTTAAAAGAACAACTTGCTGCCGCAAATACAGAAGATCCAAACAAGCCTATTTTTGTTTTTATCCATATGCCCATCAGCAATATTGTGAATGGCGGACATTGGGCAACACCGCAATATGAAGAAATATATAGTATTTTAAAAGAATATCCGCAGGCGGTTGTATTTACAGGACATTCTCATTATTGCATGAGCGATGAAAGAGCAATTATGCAAAAAGATTTTACCGTTATCAATACGGGAACAACAAGCTATTTCGATTTTGACTGGCTTGATAATGAAGATGAAAATGAAGCAAACGACTTTCCGGCGGATATTTCACAAAAAAATCTTGTCTTTCAAAGTCAGGGACTACTTGATAAAAAGGATTATATGGTAAATCCTCAGCTTATCGGTATTTACAAACTCGAAGATGTACCTGACAGAAATAATGTGAATAACGGATATTTGATGTATGTAGATACGCAAAGCAATTCGTTCACATTGAAAAAAGTAAACTTAAATACCGGAATTGAATTCGGCGAAGAATTTATAATGCGTTCTTTTGAGAAAAGTTCATTTACAAGAACTGCCGAAAAATTAGGGAGTGGCGTTACTCCGACCTTTGGTGACGCTGAAATTTCTGCTGAAAGCACATCAGACGGTGCTGTAGTAAGCTTTGATTGTGCTTGTCAAAATGTCCCGATAAAGTATTATATTTATGAAATTGGAAATGAAATCGGTCAAAAAACTTATGTGCGTTTTTTCGGAAAGAATTATATTCTTGGAAATGATATAATGTATACCGAACAGAATAAAATAAGAGGCTTGGAGAAAGGTAAATACTTTTTGCATGTGTATGCAGTAAATTCGTTTAATAAGGTCAGCGATGAATATTTAACGACAGAATTTACGGTGAAGTAAATATCTTTATTACAGTTAAAACAGAGGAAGTTCTATGAAAAAGAAAATCATAGTTTCAGCAGTGTCCGTCGGTTTGGCTCTTGCAGTAATCGGAGCATCGGTGGGTGTATATATGTCTTATATAAATAAATACGAACCGATAGCTTCCCCAACAGCACTTGCTTACACAAAATCAGACAGTCAGAAAGCACTTGTTAAAAATGCTGATTTCTATGTATCCGTAAACGGTGATGACAACGGCGACGGAACAATTAATAAGCCGTTTAAGACAATTCAAAGGGCACAGCAGGCTGTCCGTGAAGCTATTGCATCCAATGAAAGCAAAGCATCAATTACCGTTGCAATAATGGCGGGCACATATTATGAAACGGGTATTGCGTTTGATGAAAGAGATTCTTCAAAAAGCACATCTGTTACCTACACTTCCTACGGTGACGGTGAGGTTATCCTCTGCGGTGGCAAAATTTTGACGATTGCCGAGTTTGCATCTGTTGACGGTGAAACCGCAAAAAGACTCAGCAGTAATGCGAAGGATAAGGTGAAGATGATTGACCTGAAAAAATATGGTCTTACAAAATCGGATTACGGCAAAATCAAGGCAACAGGAGGATTTAATACGGAAGAGTATTATGACAATGCAGCAGCTGAAAATCCCTGTGAATTGTTCTTTAACGATAAAAGAATGACTGTTGCACGATATCCCAATGATTCGTATATAACCGTAGGCAAGGTGAGCGATATCGGCGACTGCTATGAGCCGAATGCTCCCGGTCCTACCGACGAATCGTGGCTTGAAAGGCGAAACCAAAGAGGCGGTACATTTGCTATTGATGAGGATGCCTACAACAGAGTGAAAAGCTGGCAGAATACTGACGATTTGTGGGCGTTTGGTTACTTTTACTGGGACTGGGCAGATATGTCTACACCGATAAAAAGCATAAATGACGATAAAACAGTAACTACTGAGTATTGCAGCAAATACGGCTTTAAAGAAGGCGGGTATTATTATTTCTTCAATGTTCTTGAAGAGCTTGATGCACCGGGTGAATATTACATAGACCGTGATAACGGCATATTGTATTTTTACCTCCTGATGAAAATGGAAACAGCAAAATTATGCTTTCCACAAGCAATGAAAATATAATCAGCATCACAGAAAAAGCGTCAAATATAACCATCTGTGATATTACATTGCAGGGTACAAGAACCGATGCCCTTAACGTTGCAGGCGAAAACTGCAAAATCGTGAACTGCACGGTTAAAAATGCGGCGGAATGCGGAATCAATGTGAGCGGCAGAAATAATCTTGTGGAAAGCTGCGAGATCGCTTTTATCGGAAAAGATGCGGTTGTGCTTTCGGGCGGCAGTGCAGAGGCTTTGTCTATGGCAACAACACCGTCACCAACAACAGCCTGCACGATTACGGCGAAATTCAGAAAACATATATTGCAGGTGTGAATCTAAGCGGTATCGGCAACACTGTTTCCCACAATGAAATTTATAACGCTCCACATATGGGCATTTACTATATGGGAAATGAAAATGTAATGGAATACAATTACATTCATGATGTAGTTTTACAATCTTCAGATGCAGGTGCGATTTATACGGGCTACAGCTACAGCACCTACGGAAATGTTGTCCGCTATAACTGCATTGCCGATATTGGCTCAAGCGATTTTACACCAAGCGGCATTTACTTTGATGACAATTCCTCAGGTCAGACGGCTTACGGAAATGTGCTTATCAATATACCTGGTTACGCTTTTCTTATCGGCGGCGGCAGGGATAATATGATTGAAAACAATCTTGTCATCAATGCAGGAAAGCAGATTATCTATGATGACCGTGCATATGACGGCTATCACAATGACGGCTGGTATGCTAAAAACTGTAAAACGCCCGACAGCCGTTTGTGGCAGTCATGAATGAGGCAAAGGAATTTAATGCTTCAATCGGTCATAAATATGACGGCATTGAACGTATGCATCAGGATTATGAAAGGGAAGAAGATGAAGGCTTTGCAGTTAATCCGTCAGGCTCATCACTTAAAAACAACATCATTATTTCAAGGAAAAACAAGGTCGGTGAAATTGCAAAGGCAGTTAAGAAATATTCTGTTGTTGAAAACAATCAGACATTCACATTGCACAGTGTGAAAAGCTCCTTTGTCGATTACGAAAACGGCGATTACAGAATCAAGGCAGATAGTAAAATTTCAAAAAAATGCCCCGGTTTCAAGGAGATTCCTTTTGATGAAATCGGCAGAAAATAAACAGAGGTAAGAAAAAATGTATTTCAATAATATCGAAAAAATCAAATTTGAGGGCGTAAATTCAAAAAATCCTCTTGCTTTCAAGTACTACGATGCAGATAGAATTATAGCAGGTAAAAAAATGAGCGAGCATTTAAAATTTGCTATGAGCTACTGGCACACAATGTGTGCCGACGGAACAGATATGTTCGGCAGAGGAACAATTGACAAATCCTTCGGCGGAAAAACTCCTATGGAAATCGCAGTAAACAAGGTATATGCATCATTTGAGCTTATGGAAAAGCTCGGTATTGAATATTTCTGTTTTCATGACCGTGATATTGCTCCCGAAGGTGCAACCTTAAAAGAAACAAATGATAATCTTGACAAAATCGTTCCGATCATCAAGTCGGAAATGGAAAGAACAGGCATAAAGCTTCTTTGGGGCACAGCGAACTGCTTTAATAATCCAAGATATATGTGCGGTGCGGGAACATCTCCTAATGCCGAGGTGTTTGCTTATGCGGCGACACAAATTAAAAAAGCCCTTGAAATTACCGTTGAACTCGGCGGTCAGGGCTATGTTTTCTGGGGAGGTCGAGAGGGTTACGATACCCTGCTCAATACAGATATGGCAAAAGAGCAGGATAATATGGCATATCTTATGAAAATGGCTGTTGATTACGGCAGAAGCATTGGCTTTACAGGTGATTTTTACATTGAACCGAAGCCGAAAGAACCTACAAAGCATCAGTACGATTTTGATGTTTCAACCGTGCTTGCTTTCCTGCGTAAATACGGCTTGGATAAAGATTTTAAGATGAATATTGAAGCAAACCACGCAACGCTTGCAGGACACACTTTACAACACGAGCTTAGGGTTGCAAGAGATAACGGCGTTTTCGGTTCGATAGATGCTAACCAAGGCGATATGCTTTTAGGTTGGGACACCGACCAATTTCCTACGGATTTATACAGCACAACAATGTGTATGTACGAGGTTCTGAAAAACGGTGGCTTTGCCAACGGCGGACTTAATTTTGATGCAAAGGCAAGACGAGCAAGCAATACTTATGAGGACATTTTCCTTTCCTATATTGCAGGTATTGACGCTTTCGCTTACGGCCTTATCGTTGCCAACAAAATCATTTCAGACGGCGTTATGGATAGTTTTGTCGAAAACAGATACAGCTCATACACCAAGGGCATCGGCAAAAAAATTGCTGACAGGCAAACCTCTCTTGCGGAGCTTGAACAGTACACGCTGAACAACGGAGAGCCGACAGCAGAAAGCGGAAAACAGGAATATCTTGAAGCACTTGTTAATCGGTATATTATTTTAGCAGGTAAGGATTTATGAGTTATTTTATCGGAATTGATGTGGGGACATCTGCAACAAAATCCGTACTGTTTGACGAAACGGGAAAAATTGTTTTTTTAAACGGCAGTGAGTATGAGCTCATTCAGCCTCGCAACGGTTGGGCACAGCAACGACCTAATGATTGGAAAAATGCTGCCGTTGAAACCTTGAAAAGCATTGCACGAAAGGTTAGTGTCGATGAAATCAAGGGCATTGGTGTTTCGGGTCAAATGCACGGTCTTGTTGTGCTTGATGAAAATAATGATGTTTTATATGACAGCATTATTTGGTGCGACCAAAGAACAGAAAAAGAGGTAAATCAAATTATTGATACTATCGGTAAGGAAAGATATATTGACCTGACCTTAAACGCTCCGAACACCTCTTTTACATTAAGCAAGCTGTTGTGGTTAAAAAATAATGAGCCTGATATTTTTTCGAAAATACGAAAGGTGCTTTTACCGAAAGATTACATAAATTTTTGCTTAACCGGTAATTTTTCAACTGATGTTTCGGACGCAAGCGGAACAGGATATTTTGATGTTAAAAACAGAAAATGGAGTAAAGAAATTCTTGCCACATTTGACATTGATGAAGAGCTGTTGCCACAGGTTTATGAAAGCTCACAGGTTGTTGGAAATATAACCGAGGATATTGCAATGCAAACAGGTTTATCAACAAATACGATTGTTGTTGCAGGAGCAGGAGATCAAGCGGCTGCCGCAGTGGGAAACGGTGTTGTTAAACCGGGATGCACAAGCATTTCTCTCGGAACAAGCGGTGTTGTATTCACAGCAGTTGATAAGCCTATATATGATAAATTCGGAAGAACTCACACCTTTTGCCATGCTGTTGAGGATATGTGGCACATTATGGGCGTAACGCAGGGCTGTGGTTTGTCGGTAAATTGGTTTAGAAAGAACTTTGCACAGAAGTATAGCTACGCCGAGCTTGATGAAAACGCAAAGGAAATTACAAGTGACGGAATAATCTATTTGCCTTATTTAATGGGAGAAAGAACGCCTCATCTTGACCCTAATTGCAGAGGCTCTTTTACGGGCATTTCAGTCAATCATAACTGTTTCAACTTTTACAGAGCTTTGTTGGAGGGTGTTTGCTTCAGCCTTAAAGATTGCTGTGAGGTTATCTGCGAATCAGGTGTTGACTTGAATATGGTAAAGGTAGCCGGAGGCGGTGCTAAAAGCCGGTTGTGGCTGCAAATTCTTGCAGACATTACAACGAATAATCTATATTCATCTCAATGTGTAGAAAGCGGAGCGTTAGGCGTTGCTATTCTCGCAAGTGTAGGAAGCGGTTATTATAATTCAGTTACCGAAGCAAGTAAAAAAATGACTGTTTGCGATTTGACAGTAACAGAGTTTAATGCTGAAAAAATTGATTATTATAATTCAATCTATAAAATATATAAAAGTCTTTATTGTGCAATGAAATCGGCACAGGAGTAAAAAATGAAAAAGAGAGTCGGGTTATGACGTCAATTCTTTGATTGCAGACCCGATGTTTACCGATTCTGAAAGTAATGATTTCTCTTTCAAAGAAAATTCGCCTGCTTATGAGCTTGGAATAAACGAAATTGATGTAAATAAAATTGGCGTTGGGCATAATTGGTACTTATAAGGAGGAAATATTATGCGTGATACATACAGAAAACAGCTTGATGAATATTTAGAGGAAATTGATTCCGTTATAGAAAACGGCAGGTACAAGGATAATTGGGAAAGCCTTTCGGCATACCCTGTACCTACTTGGTACAAAAACGCTAAATTCGGTGTGTTTCTTCACTGGGGCGTTTACAGTGTTCCGGCATATTACAGCGAGTGGTATCCAAGGCTTATGTATTACAAGGGTAACCCTGTTTATTGGCATCATAAAAAGAAATACGGCAAGGATTTTAATTACCGTGATTTTGTACCTATGTTTAAGGCGGAAAAATTTGATGCCGAAAAATGGGTCAGCATTTTGAAAAATGCAGGAGCAAAATACATTATGCCTGTGGGCGAACACCATGACGGATATAAAATGTATGACAGTGATTTATCTCAATGGACCTCCGTTAAACAGGCACCTCATTGCGATTTCTTAGGGGAATTAAGAAAAGAATGTGACAAACAGGGAGTTACATTTGCTACATCAAGTCACCGTGCAGAGCATTTTTGGTTTTTGAACGGTGGTAGGACTGTGGGCTATGATAACGAAGTGCTCGATGAAAAATATCGTGATTTTTACGGTCCTGCCCATAATATTCATAAAATCAACAATTTGCATAGTCTTCTCAAGCAGGAGCACGGAATAACTCCGACAAAGGAATGGCTTGAGGATTGGCTTGTTAATTCCTGCGAATTGATTGATAAGTATCAGCCCGAAACACTTTTCTTTGATTGGTGGGTAATGAACTATGCTTTCAGACCTTATATGAAAAAATTTCTTGCCTATTACTACAATCGGTCGGTGGAATGGGGCAAAGAGGTCTGCGTTCAGTATAAGTCTGACGCTATTATGTATAATGTGGGTATTTTTGACCGTGAAAGAGGTCAGCTTGCTGCAACTTCACCGTATATCTGGCAAAGCGAAACATCTACTGCCTATAATTCGTGGAGCTACTGTACAACAAACAAATTCAAAACAGCAGGTAAAATTGCAGGAACATTTGTTGATGTTATCAGTAAAAACGGTAACTTTGTTTTGAATTTGGGTCCAAAGGCAGACGAAACTTTTTGTGAAGAAGAAAAGCAAATATTGGAAAAGTTAAGTGATTGGACTGCCAAAAACAAGGAAGCAATATGGAAAACTCAACCGTATAAGATTTTCGGAGAAGGGAAAAAACACGGCAACGGCTCATTTAACGAAAAATATAATTACTCCCGTAAGGATTACCGCTTCACATACAAAACGGGTAGCATTTATATATTTGCATTAAAGCCCGACAGAACAACTTTTAAGATTAAATCGTTAAAATACAGCGGAGATATGTTTGCTGCCGATATTAAAAATGTTGAGGTTTTAGGATATAATCAAAATCTGCATTATGAAAGAAATAACAGATGCTTAAAATAGAACTTGACAGACCTATTGAAACAGATATGCCTTTATGTTTTAAGGTTTCAATTGATTGATGAGGTGTAAAATAAAAAGCGAATAAGTAAAGCGATTATTTGCTTGATGTTGGGTTTGACTTTGATTGCAGTGGGTATTTTGAAAGACGGTGTGATTTATTTACCGTCATATATGACATTTTGTCCATAAAAAACTGTGGATTTGTTATTTATTCTTTGACCATTTATTGACCACTTACGAACGGAAAGCGGGATGAAAACACAGCGCTAAATTGAAAAGCAGTCATTTCGAGGTATAAAAGAAATGGCTGTTTTTCGTTGTTTTGAGTGTATTTTATATTTTTTCATCTGTTTCGTAATGCGCAGGCCGTCGGTTCGAGTCCGACTATCAGCTCCAAAACCTGCGTAAACACGGCGTTTTCGCAGGTTTTTTCTTTTTCAGAAATGCATTTCAAAATTCATTACGCAACAAAATCTCACTCTTTTTTACCAAGTGAGATTTTGTGATTTTTGGCGTTAAATATTCCAAGACCATCTATTGGCCATTTATGAATTTGCCGCATTTCCGCCGAGTAGATTTCCCATTGTGTTTGCAACGTTTTCTTGCATTGAATCCGTTACATGCATATAGGTATTCATTGTAAATCCTGCGTCTGTGTGTCCGAGCATATGCGATACCGTTTTAATGTCCATTCCTTGCTCAAGGGATAAGGTCGCAAAGCAGTGTTGCAATCCCCTAAAATTAGTGATACAATGACCACATAAGGGGGGACTTCCGATGCAAAAAAAAATCTATACTGTGGCTACGGCCCACTTGGATACCATTTGGTCCTGGGACTTTGAGACCACCGTGTCCCGGTACATCTACAATACCTTGGTGGACAACTTTGCACTGTTCCAAAAATATCCCACCTATCACTTCAATTTTGAGGGCAGCTATCGTTACGAGCTGATGGAGGAATATTACCCGGAACTGTACGCCAAAATGCGAGACTATATTGCCCAGGGGCGGTGGAGCGTTTGCGCTCCGCCTTTGAGAATGGCGATGTGAATGTGCCGTCTCCGGAGGCACTCTTTCGCAATATTCTTTACGGCAATCGCTATTTTGAGGAAAAATTCGGCAAGCGCTCAGTGGATATTTATCTGCCGGACTGCTTTGGCTTCGGTTGGGCGCTGCCCAGCATTATAGCCCACGCCAACCTGATGGGCTTTACGACCCAAAAGCTGGTTGGGGCGGCGCTACGGCATTCCTTTTGATATTGGCGAGTGGCAAGGGCCGGACGGCGCGCAGGTGCTGGCCAGTCTGAACCCCCATGATTATTACTTTACGCTGAAGAAGCTGCGGGACTGGGATTTTGTGCAGCAAAAGCTGAAAGAAAACGAAAAATACGATCTGAACAGCACTATGATTTTCCACGGGATCGGCGATCGTGGCGGTGCGCCCAAGGAAGCCTCTGTAGCCTTTGTGGAGCAGGAGATCAACAAAAACAAAGACAGCGCTGTGCAGGTGCTGGCGTCCGGTGCGGATGATCTGTTCCGTGACCTGAACGCCCAGTTGACCCCGGAGCAAAAAGCCAAGTTGCCTCGGTGGGAGACGGAACTGGTGATGCAAAATCACGCGTTGGCGGCTACACTTCCCGGGCAGTGGGTAAGCGTTGGAACCGCCGCTGCCAAGAACTGGCGGATATGGCGGAGCGTTCCGGCGTAGTGGCGGATTATCTGGCACCGCCCATTACAATAAAGAGGCTATGGAACTGAACTGGAAGCGTACCATTGCCCATCAGTTCCATGATGATCTGCCGGGCACCTCCGTGCAGCGCGCCTATCGCCGCAGCTGGAACGACTACGGTATGGCCATGAACGGCTTTGCCGGTGAGTTGACTCAAGCTGCTGGGTCTGTGGGCAGTCTGCTGAAAACGGACTTCTGCGCCGGTACGCCGGTGACGGTATTTAACAGTCTGGAAGTGGCCCGCACGGATGCGGTGACTCTGGAGCTGCCCCACTGGCCCAAGGCCTGTGCGCGGGTATACGACCCCAAGGCAGGGAAGTGAAAAGTCAGGTGAACCGCTATGAGAATGGCACGGCGGAGCTGGTATTTGTTGCCACGGTGCCTGCCTTGGGCTTTGCGGTCTATGATGTGCGGCCCTCCGATGTGCCCTGCCGCCTGCGGGGCAGCCTGTCCATCAGCAGCGAAAATCAGATGGAGAACCAAAAGTACATTGTGCGCCTGAACAAAAAGGGCAACATCACCTCCATTCTGGACAAAGAAATGGACGAGCAGGAGCTGCTGGCGGAGCCCATCAGCCTGGGGCTGTTCAAGTACACCGGCTCTAAGCTGGCCTGCCTGGGAGATGAATTATAAAGAAGCCAACAAGGACCCGGACCGTTTGCCAAATCCGGTAACGGTGACCATGCAGGAGAAAGGCCCGGCACGGGTATCCTTCTGTGTGGAGCAAAAGGATGGGGACTCTACCTTTAAGAATATCATTGCTCTGACTGATGGCGGCAGCCGGATAGAGGTGTATTCTGAGATCGAGTGGCGCAGTCTGCACACCATGGCAAAGAACAAATTTGCGTTTGCCTGCACCAACCCGGAGGCTACCTTTGACCTGGGGTTGGGCGCCATTCGTCGGGGCAATATGACGAAAAAGCTGTTTGAAGTGCCTGCGCAAAACTGGTGGATCTGACGGATAAAAGCGGCGACTGGGGCGTGTCTGTGCTTAGCGAGTGCAAGTACGGCTGGGACAAGTATAAGGACAATACCCTGCGTATGACCGTGCTGCACAGCCCGGTACGCAATTACCGGATTGATTCCATGCAATCTATGATGGACCTGGGACTGAACCGATACAGCTATGCCCTGTTCTCCCATAAAGGGCAGGTGGGCGCCGATACGCAAAATCAGGCTCGTGCCTTTTTGCAGCCCCTGACCGGGTATGTGGAGCCAAAGCACCCGGGCGTGCTGGGTACCGCGTACAGTTTTGGAAATGCCTCTCACCCCCAGGTGGTGCTGCGGGCAATGAAGTTCGCGGAGGACGGCGACGAGATCGTGGTGCGCCTGAACGAGGGCGCCGGTATGCCGGTGGAGCACTACTCCCTGCGCCTGGGTGCCGGTGTGGCAGAAGCCCGAGAGCTGTTTGCCTCTGAAGAAGAAAAAGGCCCGGCAACGGTAAAAGACGGCTGCCTGGTCACGGACTTTACACCGTATCAGATCAAGACCTTTGCCCTACGACTGCAACCGGCGGCGCAGGTGGGTCACGCTGCCAAGCAACGCCTCTCACACTGCCTATGAACGTGCAGTTGATTACCAAGCAAGGCGAGCAGGGCGAGTGCCCCTGTCTATTCCGGCGGAGCGGATCGGCGATCAGGTCACGGCTGCCGGTATTCCTTTTGCTATTGCAAAGGACGGCAAGAACGCCTTGCGCCTTGCCGGTCAGACCCTGACCTTAAAGAAAGATACCCGCCGGCTGGCGCTGCTGTTGTCTGCGGACAGTAATCGGATTTTAGACTTTACCGTAGGTGGAAAAACGGTGCCTTGCTCGGTGCTGAGCCGTACCCGGCGTTTTGCAAGCTGGGATCTGTACGATCTGCACGAGACCGCCCATATTCAAGAGGGGCAGCTGGGTATGTAAGTACCCACAGCCATAACGCAGACGGTACGGACGCCATTGCCAAGGAGTTGTACTTCTATATTTTGATCTTAAATGTGCAGGGCGGCGACACGGTGGTATTGCCCCGGGATGAAGAAACACTGGTTTTGGCCGCAACGGAGCTGAACACAGTGGCTGTGCCTTGTGCAACCCCGCTGTATGACCGGGTCGAGGACCGCCCCTTTGACTACACCATGCGCCTAGGGGACAAACTGCGTTACCTGCGTATGAAACTGCCTTGGTATATGGGCGATAAAGGTCGCTATTTCAGTTGCTACAACCGAGGAAGAGAGAGGGAATAAGATGAAACCGAATTTTGACCAGAACTGGACCACCACCAACGGCGGTGTGCCGCTGAATGACAGCGAAGTGGAGCGTTACATTCGCGTGGTGCCGCGCCCCAACCAGGTTCACTTGGCACAGCAGCCTTTTTACTGCTTTATGCACTTTGGCATGAATACTGCCAATCAGCGGGAGTGGGGCAGCGGCAAAGAAACGGTGCAGGACTTTACCATTAAGAAGATCAAGCCGGAGCAGTGGGTGCGCACGGTGAAGGCTGCCGGTGCCAGCGGTATCATTCTTACCTGTAAGCACCACGACGGTTTTTGTCTGTGGCCCAGTGAATACACATCGTTCAGTGTAAAGAACACGGACTTTGACGGCGATATTGTGAAGCAGGTGTCTGACACCTGCGCTGCCGGCGGACTGGATTTTGGCGTGTATCTTTCCCCTTGGGATATGCATGAGCCACCTACGGCACCCCGGATTATAATGATTATTTTTGCAATCAGTTAACGGAGCTGCTTACCAATTACGGCCATATCAGTGAGGTTTGGTTTGACGGTGCGAAAGGCGCCGATGTGCCGAATTTTGAGTATGATTGGGCGCGGTATTATGCCCTGATCCGCAAATTGCAGCCGGACGCACTGATTTCCATTTGCGGCCCGGATGTGCGCTGGGTGGGCAACGAGGGCGGCAAGACCCGCAAAAGCGAGTTCTGTGTGGTACCTGCTCGCCTTGCAGACGCTGAAAAGACGCATGAGAAGAGCCAACACGGCGAGGGCGACGCTGCCGCGCTGAAAAAGCTGAACAATATGGACGAGGATTTGGGCAGCCGCAAGGTGCTGTCTATGGCGCAGGATCTGATTTGGTATCCGGCGGAGGTGGATGTGTCCATCCGTAAGGGTTGGTTCTGGTCCAAGAATGAGGATCGCACGGTTAAGAGCGCGCGTAGACTGTTTAAGCTGTATCTTGGCTCTGTGGGCAACAACTGCACCCTGCTGCTGAATGTGCCGCCTACCAACAAGGGCGTGATCCATCCGAGAGACGCCCACGCCTTGAAAGGGATGGGCCAGGCCATTCGCAAGATGACCGAGCACCCGATCATCACATACCAGCTGGGCGAATTACAGCCGGCGCAGGGGTATATCGACTTTGACTTTGACAGCGTACATAAGTTGAAATATGTGATTCTGTCCGAGGAGATTCGCAAGAGCCAGCGGGTGGAGCCTTTGAACTGTGGCTAAGAAGCCAAACGGCAAGATGAAGCGCATTACAAGGGCACGGTGATCGGAATGAAGAAAATTGTGCGGCTGCGCCGGGGATTTAATTGCCTGGGCGTGCGCTTGGTGATCCGCCAAAGCCGAAGCACCCCGGATATTGCCGAAATCGGATTTTACGAATGATGACGCCAAGCTCCCGCTTGCGCGGCGGCGCCTTCAGGTATAAAAAAAGGACTTGTTCTGGTGAACAAGTCCTTTCCTTTTTCGTTTTATTCCAGGGCACGGGATACGGTCTCCCCGGCACGAGAGGCGGCCTCGCTGAGATCGGTGGCGCCTTCACGCACCTTGGAGCCGGCCTCCGATGCGCCCTCGCTCAGTGCCTCGCCGGGGCTTTTGCTGTGGTTTCCTCTTGTGTGGTGGTTTCGCTGACGGCGGTGTCCGGTTCTGTGGTGGGATTTTCCTCCTGCTTGGCGCAGCCCAGCAGCACGGTTGCCAGCACGGTCACGGCCAGTGCTAAAATCATCAATCGGTTTTTCATAGTGTTGCCTTCCTTTCGGTTCTATTCTGCCCGGCGGCGCCGGTTTATGCGTTTTATTTGGTTAGGGTGCCATGATCGCTGTACAGCAGCAGAAGAATGTCCTCTTCCGCACCGGTGGCAGCGTTCAGGTACACCAGTGCGTCCTCTCCGGTGTCTGCCGAATGCGTAAGCACCTCAATACAGGCTACCTCCCGACCGTCCTCTTTGGGGATCAGGCACTTTTTGGTGCTTCTCACCTCCAAATAGGGGCTGATTTTGGCGGTGGCTGCCTTTTCCGATACGGTAAAGGTGGGCACATTCCGTCGGTGGTGGTTGGTGATATAGCCCCGAGCCTCCAGCGATACCACGCTGCCGTCCCGCAGGGACACGCCAACCTTGATTAGATCTGTATAGTAGAGTATTCCGTCTCGGCAGTAGGCAAAATTGACGGTGCAAATATTGCCGTCGGCGGCGTAATAGGTGGAGCGCATATCTTGGTAGCCCAGTTTCTTCAAATAGGCGGCTGCCTGCTTGATCGCTTCTTTTTCATCTATGGCCTTGGCACTGATTTTGCCGCCGTAGAGAATGGAGCTGACATACCCGCCGCTTTTGGTCACATTTACCGTTTGTTGCCCTTTGGCGAACACATAGGCAGGCATACGCCCGGCTTCGTCTTCCAGTCGGTTTAGATGGGTCTCATTGCACCCAGTGCTTGGCAGCGATCTTGGCGGCAGTGTCCTTGCTGATCTTGTCCTGCCCTTTGAGCAGCTGCGGCTCTTTGTGCAGTACCGCGTCTGCAAAGGGGCCGTCATATAGCAGGGTGGGGTAGTTCTCAAAGGCTTCCTCCGCGGTGGAAAAGTCTGTGCTAATGGCGGGCAGACGGGTGCCGTCCGCAGACTTACATCGCGCTTGGTGATTTGGCCGCCGTTGTTGCAAATCTCTACCATTGGGTCACACTGTTTTTATATTTGGTGGCGTATTGCAGCAGCCGGAGCAGATTTTCGTGCTCTTTGGCGGTGACAACCTCGCCGGCATAGACTTTTTTGCTGAGATAAGTGGCGTAGTCCCCGGTCTGGCTTAGAAATTTATAGGTGCCTACCAGGTTCATCTGCTCCACCGGCAGGCGGGACAGAGAATCCTTGGCCTGATTGGCCTGCTGAGACAGATCTCGCTTACATCAGACAGGGTGGCGGCGCCGTTTGCATAGACACTTTTGGTCAGATCGGTCTCAATGCCCTCCAGGTCCTCTGCCAGGGCAGACAGGCTTTGGCGATAGGTGCTTTCCAGCCGCGCCCGGTACTGGGCAGCCTGTACGGTGCCGGTGATGGCATAGATAATCAAAATACCCGCCAGCAGCAAACCGAAGGACAGCAGTCGCACGGAGCTTCGCTTTGTCATAATCATTCCTCATTCCCTTGGGGCAGCGCTGTGCTGCCGCCGCATTTCTTTTTCTATTTTTGACGGAATTTTGAAAAACATACAAAAAATCTTAACTCCAGGACTAAAGTATGGTATACTGTAACTGATTATGTAACCTGGAGCAGTGTATAATGAAGTTGACGGAGAAAAAACGCATTGTGGTCAAAGTAGGCACCTCCACTTTGACCCACGACACAGGCAAGACCAATATTGCCCGGATGGCCAAGCTGGTATCTGTGCTGGCAGATCTGAAGAACGCCGGTCATCAGGTGGTGCTGGTGTCCAGCGGCGCCGTGGGTATCGGTGCCGGTAAGCTGGGCATGCATGAGCGACCGGACCATACCAGCGGGCTGCAAGCCTGCGCGGCGGTGGGGCAGTGCGAGCTGATGTTCCTCTACGACAAGCTGTTTTCCGAGTACGGCGTGGTGGTGAGCCAGTTGCTGTTTACCGGCTACACCTTAAATCACCCGGAGGAAAAGGCACATTTGGTGGACACCTTTAATCAGCTGCTGGAATATGACGCCCTACCCATTGTGAATGAGAACGACAGCGTGTCCGTTGAGGAACTGCTCCACGGTGACAACGACTGCCTGTCTGCCACGGTGGCTCAGCTGATTGGGGCGGATCTGCTGATTCTGCTTACCGATACGGACGGCCTGTTTGACGCCAACCCGGCAGAGAATGAGGACGCACGCCTGATCGGCCGTGTGGCAGAGATCAACGACGATGTGTACGCCGTAGCCGGGGGTGCCGGCAGCAAGGGACCGGCGGCTTTACAACGAAAATTCGGGCGGCGGAGATCGCCACCGGCGCCGGTATTCCGGTGATTATTATGAATGGAGAGCGACCCACGGCTATTTATAAGGTGTTGGACGGGCAGCCCATCGGCACCTATTTTGAAGCGAACAGCAGGTGAATGCAATGGATGAAAAGATGAGAGAAATGGGGATCCGTGCGAAGCACGCAGCCGGTGTACTGGCTACCCTGACAACTGAGGAAAAGAATGCAGGGCTGCTGGCGATTGCTGATGCGCTGCGGGCGCGGCAGACAGAGATCATGCTGCCAATGCACTGGATTTGGAACCGGTAAGGCAAACGGTATGTCCCCGGCACTGCTGGATCGGCTGGCGCTAAACGGCGACCGGATCGAGGGTATGGCCCAGGCTGTCAGGATGTGGCGGACCTGCCGGACCCCTGCGGTCGCGTGCTGGAGAGCCAGACCCGCCCCAACGGCCTGTATATGGAAAAGGTTAGCGTGCCTATCGGGGTCATCGGCATTGTGTATGAGGCTCGGCCTAATGTAACGGTGGACGGCGCCGCTCTATGCTTAAAAAGCGGCAACGCGTGATTCTGCGGGGTGGAAAAGAGGCCATTCACTCCAATCGCATGCTGGCTCAGGTGATGCGGGACGCCCTGTTTAACGCAGGCATTGTGCAGGACGCTGTGGCGCTGGTGCAGGACACCTCCCGGGCTTCCGCTACCGAGATGATGCATATGAAGGGCTATATCGACTGCTTGATCCCCCGGGGGGGCAAGGGACTGATCGCTGCCGTGTGCGAGAATGCCACTGTGCCGGTGATCGAGACCGGCTCTGGCAACTGCCATATTTATGTGGACGCCTCGGCGGATGTGGATATGGCGGCAGACATTATCTTTAACGCCAAGACTCAGCGGATCGGCGTATGCAACGCCTGTGAGAGCCTGGTGATTCACCGGGATATTATTGACCACGCCCTGCCGGCCATTAAGCTGCGGCTGGACGAAAAGAATGTGGAAATGCGGGGCGACGCCCGAGCCATGCAGGCCTGCGACGGTTTGGTGCCCGCCACGGAAGAAGATTTTTATACCGAGTATTTGGATTATATTATCAGCGTAAAGACGGTGAAGAGCGTGGACGAGGCCATTGACTTTATCAATGTGCACTCCACCGGCCACAGCGAGGCCATCATCACCCGGGACGAGGAGAGCGCGCGCCGCTTTCTGCAGCGGGTGGACTCTGCGGCGGTGTATGTGAACGCCTCCACCCGATTTACCGACGGGGCGGAGTTTGGCCTGGGGGCGGAGATCGGCATCTCTACCCAAAAGCTGCACGCCCGCGGCCCCATGGGTCTGCGTGCCCTGACTACCACTAAATACTTGATCTTTGGCAACGGACAGGTGCGATAAAATGAACCAGACAGTAGAAAAAGAGCGGCTGCGCCGGCGGAAGCAAAATCAGCGCCGTGCCCGCACCAAGCGCTTTTTATGGTGCTGGGTGTGCTGGTGGTGGCACTGGCGGCCTTTCTGATTACCGTTAAGATCTGCAAGCCGGATTTTGATTTTTCCCTTTTGGTGCCGGACAAGGCTGTGACCTTTGTGCAGGAGAATGTGCTGGGTCACACCACCACGCGCCCACTACGCAGGCACCTACTGCGCCGCCCACTACGGAGAAACCTACTTACGCCGATTACAAGGATGCCTCCGCTTTTGCGTTTGACACTTCCAAGCAAGGCAGTCAGGTGGGCAATATTCTGAATAAAACCCATGGGGCAGTGACCTTTAATGGTGCGTATATCTATTTTGCCGCACCGGGTCAGGGTATTTACCGCTTTGCGCCGACAGAGGAGACCACCACCAAGGTGAAGGGCGTGAAAAATGCCTGCTGCCTGAATATTATGGGCGATTTCCTCTACTATATTGATAAAGACAGCAAAAAGCTGCAAAAACTCTCCGTCTCCGGCGGCGATGCCGTGACTTTGCTCCCCGACGCACGCCGGGCCTACGGCTACAACGATCGGCTGTTTTGCCTGACCGGCGACTCTCTGTACACCGTGACGGCGGCAGGGGACAAGACCTTGCTTTATACAGCGGGGGCAGACAAAAAACTGGCACTGGTGGGCATTTCGCTTACCGATGTGTATTTTACGGAGACGGACAACCTGACCGGCGAGGTGGAGTACCTGACCGTGGGGCAGACCGGCGGCAACAGCACCCACTTCCGTGCCGCAACGGAGAAGGACGAAGTGCGTTCTATGGCGTTGGAAAACGGCTATTTCTACTATTATCAGCGCCGGTCGGAGGACAAGTATGATCTGGTTCGCCAAAAGTTCGGCAGCCAAAAGACCGTGACCTTGCTGGAGCATGTGCGTTCCACCGATTATCCGGTGGTGTACGGCAACCGGCTGTATTATACCGATTATAAGAGCGGAGCCGCCAGGCAATGGAGCTGAATATGAACTCTGGTGCCAAAAGGTGATGCTCACCGCCTCCGGTGCGGACAAGTCCGGCACCGTAGCGGTGCCTGCGGCTATCAGTATATCTTTTTGATCGGCAAAAAGACGGAGAGCGGCGGCAGTGTGTACCGCGCCTCCTGCATTTACACCTCTGCCTCGGCAGACAATACCATGGACTTCCGCAGCGGAAAATGGTCCTACTAATCAATCCCCCTGAGTAAAGGAACGAAACACAGTGGATAAGTACAAAAAACTCGCTTCCAATACCATTATCTTTGCCATTGGCACCTTTTCGTCTAAAATTCTGTCGTTTTTGCTGATGCCCTTTGTCACCCGTATGATGACCACGGGCAGCTACGGCGCGGCGGATCTGATCCAGCAGACGGGCAATGTGATCATTCCCATTGCCTTTTTGTGCGTCAACTCGGCAGCCCTGCGCTTTTCGATGGACAAGGCAGAGCGCAAGAGCGATGTGTTTACCGTAGGCGTGCGGGTGACCCTGGTGGCTTTTTGGCCTTTCTGTTGTTTGCGTACCCGATCAGTTTAATTAAAATTAACGACTTTAAGCTGGGCGATTACCTGGTGCTCATTTATGTGTTTGTGCTCACCTCCGGTTTTCGCCAGCTGTGCCAGCAGTTTGTGCGCGGCTCCGGTCATGTAAAGCTGTTTGCCATTGACGGTATTTTGGCTACCGTGACCTATCTGCTGTTTACCATGCTGTTCTTGGGTGTGTTTAAGTGGGGGGTTACCGGCTATATTTTAGCAATCGTGCGTCGGACTTCTGCTCCGTGCTGTTCTTTACCGTAACTGCCAAGCTGTACCGTTATGTGCGCTTTAAGGGTGTGCGCCGCCAGACCGGGCGGGATATGCTGCGTTACTGCGTGCCCATGATTCCTACCATTATCTTGTGGTGGATCATCAATGTGTCTGACCGCTATATGGTTACTTATTTTGTGGGCTCTTCTGCCAACGGTCTGTATTCCGCCGCGTCTAAGATTCCTAATTTGGTGATTATGTGCGCATCTGTATTTACAGACGCCTGGCAACTGTCTGCGGTGGATGAGTATAACAATAAAGATACCGCCCGGTTTTTCTCCAAGATCTTTCGGGTGTACTGTGGCGGCACCTTCTTTGTGGCTTCTTTCCTGATTTTGACTTGTAAGATTATTACGAAAGTTTTGGTGGCAGACGCGTATTTTGACTCTTGGCAGTATGTGCCTGTGCTGATCATCTCCACCGTATTCTCCTGTCTGGTGAACTTTTTGGCCTCTATCTATATGGCGGAGAAAAAGAATATTATGGCGATGGTAACTGCCCTCACCGGTGCAGTCACCAATGTGGTGCTGAACCTGATTTTGATCCCCCGTATGGTGCCAACGGTGCGGCCGTTGCCACTGCCTGCGCCTTTGTGGTCGTGTTCCTGACCCGCAGTCGGGATACGCGCCGATTCATTAAGATCAACTACCAGCCGGTGGTGCTTACCTGCCAAACCGTGGTGCTGGTGGCCCAAACGGTGGCGGCGCTGTGCTTGCAGGGCATGTGGTTCTATGTGGCAGAGGCACTGCTGTTTGCCCTGATGTTGGGAATGAACTGGTATCAGGTGGTAGAGCTGTACAAACTGGTGACGACCAAGATACTGTCCAAACTGAAAAAGCCGAAAACAGAGGAAGAATAAGAGAAATGTTTCGTGCATAGGCTCTTTTAGCGACTTGGTATTGAATTACAGACGATTTTAGTATATAATCTACAAATGGAACACGATTATTTGCGTGATTTATGATAATTTTTGGAGGAATTGTATGAAATCAACGATTTCTGTGGCGCAAGCAAAGCGACGGATCAACGACAAACTCAGTCACTTCTTCGGCGTTACGCGGCAGACGCCACCAATGAACAATATTATAAGGCTGTGGCCATGATCCTGCGGGAGATGCTCAGCGAAAAAAACAGCCAGTTTCGCCATCAGGCCGAAGGTCAGGACTCTAAGCAGATCTACTATCTGTGTATGGAGTTTTTAATGGGGCGTTCCTTAAAGAACAACTTGTATAACCTGGGTCTGACTGAGACTTTTGAAAAGGCATTGGCCGGCTTTGATGTAAAGCTGGAGCAGCTGTACGATGAGGAGCCGGATGCCGGTTTGGGCAACGGCGGCTTGGGTCGTCTGGCTGCCTGTTATCTGGATGGTTTGGCCTCTGACGGCTATCAGTCTATGGGCTATTCCATTCGGTATGAGGCCGGTATTTTTAAGCAGAAGCTGGTAGACGGCTGGCAGACGGAGCTGCCGGACTTTTGGCTGCCTGGCGGAGAGGTTTGGTTAGTGCCCCGTGAGGAGCGCGCCCAGACTGTCAGCTTTGAGGCTGGTTGATGAAAGCTGGGACGGTGAGTACCATACCGTCACCATGCGGGATTGCAACACCGTGATCGCTGTGCCCTATGATATGTATGTAAGCGGTCTGGGTGACGGTGTGGCTCGTTTGCGCCTGTGGGCGGCTCGCAAGCCTGCACTGGATATGAGTCTGTTTAATCAGGGCGAGTATATTAAGGCTATGGAGCAGTCTGCCATGGCAGAGACCATCAGCAAGGTACTTTACCCGGCAGATAACACGGCGGAGGGCAAGTCTCTGCGCCTGCGCCAGCAGTATTTCCTGGTGTCCGCCTCTGTGCAGGATATTATTCACCGTCACCTGTCCAAGTACGGCACGCTGGATAATCTGCCGGAGAAGGTGGCAATCCATATTAACGATACCCACCCACCTTGGCCATTCCGGAGCTGATGCGCATTATGCTGGACGAGTGCGGCTATGATTGGGACTCTGCCTGGAAACTGGTAACCGACACGATGGCGTACACCAACCACACGGTGATGAAAGAGGCGCTGGAGTGCTGGAGCGAGGACCTGTACAAGCGCCTGCTACCCCGTATTTATGAGATCACCAAGGAGATCGACAACCGCTTCCGTGCCTTTGTTTGGGGCGCTACCCATGACGCAGACAAGGTGGAGCGTATGGCTGTGATCTCTTGCGGCGCCGTGCGTATGGCCAACCTGTGCGTGGCCGGCTCTCACAGCGTCAACGGCGTGTCTGCTTTGCATAGCGAAATTTTGAAGGACACGGTGTTCCACGATTTCTACACCATCACCCCGGCCAAGTTTTCCAATGTAACCAACGGCATTGCCTTCCGCCGCTGGCTGTGCCAGTCCAACCCGCAGCTGACCGATTATTTAACGGAGCTGATCGGCGACGACTTTATCAAGCACAGTGACCGCCTGCTGACCCTGCGGGATTACAAGGACGACCCGGCAGTGCTGGACCAGCTGCAAAAGATCAAGCGCGCCAACAAAGAGCGCTTTGCCAAGGTGGTGAAGAAGCAGAACGGCGTGGTGCTGGATCCGGATTCCATCTTTGATGTGCAGGTGAAGCGCCTGCACGAGTATAAGCGCCAGCAGCTGAATGTACTGAACATTATTGCTCAGTACCAGGCGCTGAAAGAAAATCCGAATATGGATTTTACTCCCCGGACTTATATTTTTGCTTCCAAGGCAGCCCCGGGTTACTACATGGCTAAGAAAATCATTCAGCTGATTGACGCTTTGGCTCATGTGGTGAACAATGACCCGGACACCAAGGATAAGCTGAAAGTGGTGTTTATGGAGGACTACTCCGTGTCTTTAGCAGAGGTGTTGATGCCTGCTGCGGACATCAGTGAGCAGATTTCGCTGGCCGGCACGGAGGCATCCGGCACCGGCAATATGAAGTTGATGCTCAACGGCGCCGTTACTCTGGGCACCTGGACGGCGCCAATGTGGAGATCTGCAACGCCGTAGGGGAGGACAATATCTTCCTGTTTGGTATGAAGACGCCGGAGGTGGAGGCTCTGCGCCGCAGCGGCTATCACCCCATGAACTATGTGACCAATAACCCGGCGTTAAAGAACGCCATTGATATGATCCAGTATGGCGTGAACGGCAAGGACTTTAGTGAGATTACCTCCTCACTGATCAATGTGGATCCGTATATGGCGCTGGCAGATTTTGCCGATTATCAAACGCCCAGCGGCGTTCGGCACAGGTGTATGCTGACAAGACCGCCTTTGCCAAGATGAGCCTGATGAATATCAGCGGTGCAGGCATTTTCAGCGCAGACCGTGCCGTGCAGGAATATGCGGAGAATATTTGGCACACCCACCCGGTGGTGTAGCGCAGCCCCGGCCTCAAAAGGCGGCGGCTGCTGCGGAGAAGCCCGCCGAAAAGCCGGCGAAGAAACCCGCAGCCAAAAAGCCTGCGGCCAAAAAGTCCGCTACAAAGAAAACCACCAAGAAGAAATAAATCTGCTTGCGGCAGGCGCAGGGCAATGCCTGTGTCTGCCGCTTTTTACTGTTTAAGAGAGGAAAAATATGCTGATCTTCAACGCCAGAGACCCACAGTACAAGTCGCCCATCCGCGCGTGGCAACGGATGAGTCGGTGCATCTGCGGCTGGTGGTCTCGCGGGATATGCATTGCTCCGGCGCCGGTTGGTGGTTACCAAGGACGCGAAACGCCGGTGCCTTACGGTATGTTTTGGGCCGGGATGTGCGGCACGGAGGCAGAGTATTGGGAACTGCATTTTACCGCCACCACCCCGGGGCTGTATTTTTATCATTTTGAGCTGGACACCCCATGGGGATTGCACTTTGTGCGCAACGCCGGGGGCGGCAAAGGGGATTTTTTGCCGGACGGCGCGGATTTTCAGCAAACGGTGTATGATAAGGATTTTCAAACGCCGGCCTTTTTGCGGGGTGGACTGATCTATCAGATCTTTCCGGATCGGTTTTACAATTCCGGCGTGCCAAAGACCGGTGTACCTGCCACCCGGGTGCGGCGTAACTGGGGGGAGGAGCCTTTTTGGGACGAGGCTCAGATGAACGGCCTTTGGAACAACGATTATTTCGGCGGCGACCTGAAAGGTATTGCGGAGAAGCTGCCGTATATTGCCAAGTTGGGCGTGACTGCGATTTATTTGAATCCGATTTTCGAGGCCCATTCCAACCATCGGTACGACACCGGGGATTATGAAAAGATTGACCCTATGCTGGGTGATGCAGAGGACTTAAAATATCTGTGCAGCCAGGCGAAAAAACTGGGGATGGGTGTGATTTTAGACGGCGTGTTCAGCCACACCGGGTCGGGATTCCAAGTATTTTAATTACTATGGTCATTACCCCACGGTGGGCGCCTATAACAGCCGGACAGCCCCTATTACAGCTGGTACCAATTTGGCAAGAATCGGGACGATTACAAGTCTGGTGGGGCATTCGCCTGCTGCCGGAGATCCGTGAGGAGGAGCCATCTTATCGGGATTATATTTGCGGTGAGAACGGCATCCTTCGCCGTTGGATGCGCTGCGGCATCAGCGGCTGGCGGTTGGATGTGGCGGATGAGCTGCCGGATGTGTTCCTGGACGACCTGCGCCGAGCTGTAAAAAGCGAGGACCCGGACGCCATCATTATCGGCGAAGTGTGGGAGGACGCCACCACCAAGTTTGCCTATGGGCAGCGGCGGCGTTATCTGCTGGGGAATCAGCTGGACAGTGTGATGAATTATCCCTTTGCCGCGGCGATCTTGCGCTTTGTGCGCTACGGCGGCGGTCAGGCGTTTTTGGACGCCATCTTGTCTATTACCGAGCATTATCCGCCCCAGGTGACGGCGGTGCTGATGAACCATATCGGCACCCACGATACTCTGCGGGCGATTACCGCATTGGCCGGACCGGATTGTACCGGCCAAGGGCGGGCTTGGCAGCACCGCAACAATACCCTGTCCGGGGCGGATTATGCCCGCGGGGTGCAGCTGCTGAAGCTGGCTTCTTTCCTGCAATATACTTTGCCCGGCGTACCCTCTCTATATTACGGAGATGAGGTGGGTGTGCAGGGCATGAAAGACCCTTCAACCGGGGCTGTATGCCTTGGGCGCACCAGGATCGGGATTTACTGCATTGGTATCAGCGACTGGGCCAAATGCGTCGGGGCTGCAAAGCGTTGGCTGCGGGCACATTCGTGCCGGTACAGGGCGACCTGGGCGGCGTGTGCTATGAGCGCCAAGCGACGGTGCCCGTCTGCTGGCGGCAGTGAACCGCACCTCTGAGCCTAAGACCTTTGCCGTGGATTCGGTGTGGGACAATGCTTATGCCTTTTTTGACGATACCTGCATGGACGGCCAACTAACCGTTCCTCCCATGTCAGTTGCTTTGCGTACCAGACAATAAACTTCGCCACTCGGTTTGCCGGGTGGCTTTTGCTTTTTTGCCGGAAATGCTTATATTATATAT
>ENA-OQAS01000169-OQAS01000169.1-human-gut-metagenome-genome-assembly--contig:-NODE-169-length-34615-cov-5.302772_pt1 | contig 34615 bp, 38 predicted proteins | sample MGYA00242733_ERZ504523 | MGnify/ENA primary metagenome ERZ504523 (study PRJEB26092, sample SAMD00036239) | human gut metagenome | host: Homo sapiens | study: EMG produced TPA metagenomics assembly of...
TGAACCGGAAACCAGAACAACGGCGATAACTTTGTAGCTTAAGCCGCCACATACATCATAAAGCAGAACAGAACCATGACCGTAATCGTATTTTCAAATCCGGCTGACGGTAAATCATAACGAGCGGCGGAATCAGAAGCCCGATCGCGGTAAAAATGGTTTCGCCGTATTCAGATCTTCTTCATGCTTCATCAGAAACATCGCAAAAACATGATCAGAAAGATTTTTGACAGCTCGGTCGGCTGAAACTGAAAGCTTCCGATCTGAATCCAACGGGTCGCACCAAACGTGTTTTTGCGGTAGAACCGCCGAGATAAAGAACGCCAAGCATCATCAGATTTCCGATGTAAAGAACCCAGTAAAAATTCAGAAGCCAGCTATAGTCAAGTAAAGAGACAATAATCATGATGACTACGCCCAATACGACTCCGATGGCCTGTTTTTTCTGGTCTGCACTGTCTGCACTTCCGATCAGAAGCACACCAATAATGCTGATGGCAATCAGAAGAATGACCAGCCGGAAATTATAATTTTTCAGCTTATATCGTCTTAACATGATACTCCTCGTTTCTTTTCAATGGTATTTTCGCTGTCAGTATGACAGGGGTTGTTTGTGTAATGGTGACGGAAATTTCATCCGCCTCAACGGTAAGGTATTTTCCTGCAGCAGCAGAAAGATCATTTTTCAGCATCTGAAGCGATGCCGGAGAACAGTTCAGACGTTCTGCCATTAAAAGATTGGACAGACGTTCTTTTGCAACGAGGCCGGAGTGCGGCTTTCTGCCTGAAAATAAACCCATACCAGTTCCCTCCTATCGCCCGAATACGCGGCGGAAAAATCCCTTTTTGCTGTCAAGATCCAAGTAGGGAACACTCTCCCCGAGGATCCTGTGCTGATATTCGTAAAGGCTTCTCCTGCCTTGGAACCGCTTCCAGCGATCGCTTCGCCCTGGTTGGTGGCGATTACTACCTGCTCATCATCGGGCAGAATGCCGAGCAGCGGAACAGCAAGAATTTCCTGTACATCATCCACCGACATCATTTCACCGCGTTTTACCATATCCGGCCGGATACGATTGATGACAAGAGAAATATCCCTCAGATCCTGCGCCTCCAGAAGGCCGATGATGCGGTCCGCGTCCCGGATGGCCGAAACCTCCGGCGTAGTCACAACAATTGCCTTATTGGCACCGGCAACTGCATTTGCAAATCCCTGCTCAATGCCTGCCGGACAGTCAAGAAGAACAAAATCAAAGCTCTGTTTTAATTCATCGCAGAGTTTTTTCATCTGCTCGGGCGTTACGCTTGTCTTGTCCCTCGTCTGGGCAGACGGGAGAAGGTAGAGCTGCTCGTACCGTTTGTCGCGGATTAGCGCCTGCTTCATCCGGCAGTTGCCCTCCACAACATCCACAAGATTGTAGACAATCCGGTTTTCAAGGCCGAGCACGACATCCAGGTTTCGAAGACCGATGTCGGTATCTACCATCACAACTTTCTTTCCAAGCTGTGCCAGCCCGATTCCGATATTTGCTGCGGTTGTCGTCTTTCCGACGCCGCCTTTTCCTGATGTAATTACAATGACTTCACTCATCTGGAACCTCCTTGTTGAAAACTGTTCTGCATTTTCATGCCGCAGGATGCGTCCAAACCTTTGTTTAAAAACGCATCCTTTCTCTTTTGCAGCTTTCTTCCCAGGCTTCGTTTCTGCCGGAAAAATTCCTTAGTCTGCTCTCACGCTTGCAACACCGTTGGAGTTTGCCTGACCGGACAGAATATCTCTGAGAGGCCATAGTAATAATCTAAGATATCCTTAGCTACCAACTCTGCGTTCATAGAAGAATATCCAAACGGAATGCGGACGGCAAGAGCAATATCGTCTCTGCTCTCATAGTGAGAGAAGCCGATAAACAGTCCATGGTTTGCACGTGTACGGTCTTCCTGCGCGGTACCGGTTTTTCCGGAAAGCTCTACCGGCCAGGATTCCGGGAAAATGGTCGCATTGGATACGCTGATTACTTTTCGCATGCCTTCGTGTACCAGATCCCAGATGTTGGAATCAACATCCATTTCTGAATTTACCGTCGGGCCGAAATCTGCGCCCATATCGATGTCATTGCCATCCGAATCCGTTGCTTTCTGCAGAAGGGAAAGATTATAAACGTACCGGAATTTGCAATCGTTGTGACATAGCGTGCAAGCTGTGTCGTCGTATAGTTGTTGGTACCCTGACCAATCGAGGAAGGGATCGGGAGGGAATCGGTTACATTCGGATCGGTTTCCGAAATTTCGATTCCAGTCTTTTCATCCAGCTTAAACATATCGGCATATTTCTGGATCATTTCCAGAGAGCGCTTCTGTTTAAAGGTGCCGTTCTCATCGAGTCCCAGACGATATCCAAGCGTACAGAAGAACACGTTGCAGGAGTTCTGGATGGCACCGACAATGTTCAGATCTCCGTGGCCGCTCAACTGATGGCAGTGGACATAGTCAGATTCGTTGACAAGTCCTTCCCCGAACAGACCGTTGCAGTTGATGGTACTGGTCGGAGTAATTATGCCTTCGCTTAATCCGGCAACCGCCATCAGCGGTTTAAAGGTGGAACCAGGAGCCGTCTTCTGCTGGGTTGCTTTGTTGTACAGCGGGCTGGATTCATCGGTATTCAATTTTGCCCAGTATGCGGTATCCATCTGGTTTGCCAGGCGGTTGTTGTCGTAGCCAGGATAGGAAACACAGGCTAAAATAGCACCGGTATTCGGGTCCGTAATGACAGCAGAACCGGAACACGGATCGAGTGCAAGCTGTGCCGGGATGATTTCCAGTTTGGCGATTTTATCGGACAGAAGCTGGAACGGTGTCATATTTCCTGCAACATAAGCGGCATAATCGTCATCCTCTTTCGTCAGAAGGTTCTGATCATACATCAGATTGCAGATATCATAGCCATCGAGCATATCCTGCAGCAGCATATAGTGATACATCTTTTTTGCAAATGTTGTATTGTTTGCCAGACGGTCCAGAATAACCTCCGTCAGCTTCTGATAAACCTCCTGAGAATCCAGGTAGGCATCATCCTGCGTCAGTGCTGAGACATCAATCCAGTTCTGGCTTGCCGCATACGTCAGATAATCACGAAGAGAAATCGTTCCGTCATTCCATGCCTGATAGGTGGCGTCTTTCTCATCAATTGCTGTTGAAGAAAGAATACCCATCGTACTGGAAAGCAGCTTATCCACGATGAAGGTCTCATATTCCTGCATTTCATCGCTGAGGTCGTTGTAAACGGTTGCTGTTTCAACGGTCAGTTCCTGCGTAATCTCGCAAGCACCTGCTGGAGCTTCTGCTGGAACAGTGCATAGATCCGCTGCTCACGCTCCGTGCATCCGCCGCCGAGAAATGGGAAATATCAATCGTGCTGTTTTCGATCAGTGCATTGTATACATCATAAATTGGAATCGGAACGGCATCCGTATTGGCAAGTGTTGAGGTATCAACAGATTTTACATCACTCAGATACTGTTTCAGAATGCCGGCAATTCTCTGTTCCAGAATTTTATATACCGCAATCTGCAGGTCATAATCAATCGAAAGATAGACGTTATTTCCCTGTTTTGGCTCAACCAGGGATCCCTCTACCGTTTCCAGCTCTTTTCCGACGTTATTAACGATAATCTCTTCTGATCCGTCGGTTCCCTGAAGGATTGTCTCCATATACTGTTCCAGACCAGATTTTCCGACGATGGATTCCGTGGAATACGTTTCTTCTTTTCCCTGGCTCTTCAGCTCTTCATTCAGTTCTGTCAGCTCGTCTGAGGACGCCTGGCCCGTATAACCGATCAGAGAGGAAAAATACTTTCCGTCATAATATACACGCTCGGAATCTTCCGAAATGCTGACACCCTGCAGAACATCTTCATTCTCTGCAATCGATGCAGTTGTATTGCTGCTGACGCCGGAAGCAACTGTCACGCGGACATACTTCTGATAATTCGTCTGTTTCATCTTATAGCGGATCACCAGAATTTCCAGACGCTCCTGATTGGAAAGAGAAAGGACCGCATTTCCGGATTCGTCTGTCTGGTATGGAAGACCATACTCTTCAAAATCTTTGGCAGAATATGCGTATTTTTCATCGTCAGAATAGGCATCCAGCCAAAGCCGTCCGGTCCGGCAAGAAATGTCATCAGCGTTTCGGCACTGGAACTCTTCTGTTCTGCCGTCATATCGTCGATTTTCTTCTGTCCATAAATGTCTGCACGGAAACGGTCGCGGGTCGTTCCCTCTTCACCTGTAAAAACAAACGCACCGTTCTCATCCACTTCAATCGGGAAGGTGCTGGTGTCAATCGAGTCTCCGTTTGCACGAATCAGCTTACAGAGACGATAGAGTTCTGCGTTCAGAGAGAGAATACGTTCTTTTGTCGTGTTGTACGTTCCGTTATCCTCGATGGTTACGGAGTAGGAAACCTTATTTCCAGCGATCAGTTTTCCGTTCCGGTCATAAATATTTCCTCTTGTACTATCAAGGGTTCTGGTTTTTGTGATTTGCAGTTCAAAATTATCCGCATACTCTTCTCCATGCACCACCTGCAGGATAAAAAGTCTTCCGATCAGGACGGCAAACATAGCAAGGAAAACCACACCAAGCAATAGGGTGCGGTTTTCACCGAGTCTGCGGAAAAGTTTTCTTATCTTCTTAACCATGGCGACTGTTGTCCTTCCATTTCATTTTCGGTCAGTTTACGGTTGATGATAAATAAAAGCCGGTAAAGCAGAATGGAGAGCACTACCGTGTATACCATTTCCGGCAGAATAATATGCGCCAGATAATCGAAAAAGTGCAGGCGCACGCGCAGCAGGAACTGCAGCACATACATCAGCAGACTGTAGACAAGATCGCTGGCAGCGACCAGTACAATGTGTACCTTAATATCATCGTCATAGAAGACTTTGCAGAAAAAGCCATTCAGATAACCGATATACATGTAGAGCAGTGCGTAAAATCCAAACAGGCTGCCGTAGAACAGATCAATCATCAGACCGCTGAAAAATCCGACCATCAGTCCCTCTTTTTTTCCGCGCATCAACCCAAAGGCGGACGTCAGAATCAGAAGAAGGTTCGGCGTTACGGACGCGATCTGAAAATACTGAAATACAGTTGTCTGTAACAGGAAAGCTGCCAGAATCAGAAAGGCAAGCGTGATTTTTCTGCGCATTTACTCTCCTCCCTGCTGTTTTAATTCTTTGATCACGAGAACTTCCTGAATATGTTGAAAATCCACAACAGGAATGATGTATCCCTTTTTCGTCAGGTGATTGGAGTCCTCGGTGATTTCACTGACATAGCCGATCAGAATACCGCGGAGGTATTTATCACTGATGTTCGATGTCACAATCTTTTCGCCCTCAGCTACCGTGTCGGTTGTATTCAGCTGGGAAAAGGCAAGCTTTCCGTCGCTGATCAGGCGCAGATCACCCGATACAATACACGTATCCGAGGTAGATGCTGTCATGGCGCTCACGGAACTGGAGTCATCAATGATAGAGCGGACAGTAGCGGAATTGGAACTTACCTCCTCAACAAGTCCAACAAGGCCGCCGTCTGCAATAACGTTCATATCTTTCTGAATCCCGTCATTTGATCCTTTGTTGATGACAAAGGTATCATACCAGTTGCCCGGATCCTTTGAGATGACCTGTGCTGCTACTTTTTCATATTCCGAGTAGGACTGGTCCAGCTGATACAGCTCCTGAAGACGCTGCAGCTCCTGCTGCTCCTGTACAAGCTGATTGTTTTCCTCAGTCAGATCCGTGACCTTCTGTTCAAGCTCCTCTTTCTCGGCAGACAGTTTTTTGACGTTCTGGAAACCGGTCAGACAGTCTGTCAAATACGCACCGATCTGGTTAATTCCGTTCTGAAACGGGATGATCACAAAGCCTGCGGCTTCCCGGATCGGCGTGACCGGCATTTTGTCTGCTGCACTGCCTAAAATGCCGGAGAGACACAGGAACGTCATGATGAAAAGTAAATGTTTGCTTTTTAGCTGAAATTTTTTCTTCTTATTCATAGCGGGTCCTTTTTGATAGATTTACTTCTTTTTATTTACCGTGTAAGCCCAGCGATGCAGCGCATCGTGCGTGATCAGTTCCTTGAGCCCACAGATGGTACAGAGGTCATAATACTGGGAAAGCTGCACCGGACAGCCGAGCTGTCTCGAAAGATAGCGGTCAATGTTCGGAATCCTTGTGCTTCCGCCGGTGATGTAAATACCCTCTTTCTGGATATGATCGTGGATCTGCGGCGGTGTACGCTCCAGCGCATGCTTGATTTCCTCGCCGATCTCATTAACACCGGAAAGGAGTGCTTCGTTTACGAGGGAAGAAGTAATGATCCTTCCATTGGAAGACCGGATGCACCATCTACGCCGCGCACCTTCCGCGCCTCTTTTTTGTCTGTTCCAAGATCCGCCAGCGCAATCTTGACACGTTTGGCTGTTTTGGAGCCAATCTGGAAATTGTTTTTGCGGCGGTTCAGATTGCATATCGATTCGTTGAACTGTTTTCCGCCTACCGGGATGATTCTGGAAAAAATAACCCTCGCGTTGGCGATAACAGAAATCTCTGTGCTCTGCGCTCCGATGTTGACAATCATGGAACCCTTCGTGCGGTTGATCGGAATGCCAAGTGCCAGCGCATCCGCGATTGGTTTATCCACAAGATACATGCGGCAGTTTTTTAAGGCTCCCTTATGTGCAATCGTATAATAAGAACGCCGTTCAATCTCTGTCATATCGCAGGGAACTGAAAAATACAGCTCCGGGCGGTATCCCATGTGGCGCGTACAGCGATGGAGAAGCGTGTGCAAAACGGCTTCTACCATCAATACATTCGCAATGCGTCCGTTGCTCATGGGGGTAATTACCTCGATATTGGAAGGCGTTCTCTCGTGCATTTCATATGCGTAATTTCCAACGGCAATCACCTGTTCGCGGTTGCGTATGGCAATCATATTTTTTTCTTTTGTGATTGTGTCTTTCTTCAGTCATAGATTTTGACGGTACTGGTGCCAAGGTCTATGCCGTATACATTTCGAATCTGCATCGTGCTCCTTTAACTTGTTCCCTTCCTTTGGGCATTTCTGCCTCGGATTTTCGGGATCAGATTCCCTGTTCCAGCATACTGGTATAACAGTGATCCCCGATAATAATGTGATCCAGCAGGGTAATGCCGAGCATTTCGCCCGCCCGCCGGATCTGCCGTGTCACGGTAATATCGTCACCGCTTGGTTCCGGGATTCCGCTTGGATGGTTGTGAACCAGCAGAATATGAACCGCACGGAACTGCAGTGCCGCAAGAAAAAGCTCCCGCGGCGAAATCATCGTCGCATTGACCGTTCCTCTTGTGATTTCCTTTTCTCCGAGAAGCTGATTTTTTGTGTCCAGCATCATGCAGAGAAGAACCTCCTGATCCTCGTGGCGGAGACGTTCCATGTAATAATCCGCAATGGAAGCCGGATCATGAAAGCAGAGACCTTTTCTTGCTCCGGCCGCGGCCATTCGTTTGGAAAGCTCACCGATGCACTGGAGCTGGATCGCTTTTACTTCCCCGACTCCGCGGATCTGCAGAAGTTCCTGTCTTGTACAGTGATAGAGTCCTAACAGGCCCTCCTCTTTTCCGGGAAGGGAAAGAATTTCTCTTGCGAGCTCCAGGGATGTTTTTCCCCTTGCCCCACATCGTAAAATGACAGCCAGAAGCTCCGCGTCGGAAAGGCTTTCCGGGCCGTTTTCCAGGCATTTTTCATATGGCTGTTCCATCGTCGGCAGGTTTCGTAATCCATTTTTTCTCATGTATTCCTCCCACCACTCTTCCGGGAATTTTCATGGAATACATTGGTTTGAATCACCCATCATTCTAGCACAACTTTCCGCAGATGTATAGGATTATGAAAAATTCATATATTTTTTGCAATTTCCTCTGCCGTTTTTAATCCGTCCATGGCTGCGGAAGTGATGCCTCCCGCATAGCCTGCGCCCTCTCCGCACGGGTAAAGACCGGTAAGCGACGGACTTTCGAGCGTTTCATTTCTTACAATGCGGACCGGTGACGAGGTACGCGCTTCCACGCCGGAAAGAACGGCGTCCGGACGGGAAAAGCCGTGGATTTTCCGCTCAGATGCACGAATTCCTTCCACAAGGGAGTCTCCGATAAACGTCGGAAGAACTTCCCGCAGATTGGCGAAAGTCCATTCTCCGCAAATGGAAGGGGTTACCTCTCCAAGTGCTGTAGAAACTCTGTTTTCACAGAAATCACCAAAAAGCTGCACCGGAACTTTGCCTTTTCCGGCTTCCCACGCAGCGTGTTCAAGCGCTCTCTGGAATGCCACACCATCGAGTACGTCCGGCGTTCCCTCTACATGGTACGGGCGGTAGTCTTCCGGTGTTACGGTGACAATCATAGCGCTGTTCGCATTTTTACCTTCCCGGTCAGAATAACTCATACCGTTGACGCAGGTGCGTTCCGCTTCCGAGGATGCGTTGACAACATAGCCGCCGGGACACATGCAGAATGAGTACACGCCTCTTCCGTTTTCACACTGATTGGTGAGCTTATACGGTGCTGCCCCAAGAAAATCCGGTGCCTCCGGTCCGTACTGATCCTCCGTGATCATCTTCTGCGGATGCTCAATGCGGACGCCGACAGCGAAGGATTTTGCTTCCATGGAGATCTTATTTTCGCAGAGTTTAAAGAAGGTATCGCGTGCAGAGTGGCCGATCGCAAGGACTGCAGTCTCCGCGGCAATCTTCTCGGTTTCATTGACGGTTACAGAAGTGAGTCTGCCGTTTTCAATCCCAAAGTCCGTCACTTTTGCTCCGAAACGGACTTCTCCGCCGCATGCCTCGATCTTTTTCCGCATCGTTGTCACAATTCCGATGAGCTGATCGGTGCCAAGGTGCGGTTTCTGATCGTACAGAATTTCTTCCGGTGCCCCGCATTCCGTGAAGATCCGGAGTACCTCACGGTTTCTGCCGGATGGATCCTTCACCGAAGTGTTTAATTTTCCATCCGAAAACGTACCGGCGCCGCCCTCTCCGAACTGTACGTTCGATTCCGGGTTCAGAACGCCGGTTTTCCAGAACGCATCGACACTTTTCTTTCTCTGTTCTGCAGATTCGCCGCGCTCCAGAACGAGCGGACGGTAGCCATGCTTTGCGAGAACATAGGCACAAAAAAGCCCTGCCGGACCGCTTCCGATAATAACCGGCCGGTGAACAAGAGTCTGTTCTCCGGATTTTGGGAACACATATGGCTTTTTCTCCGCTTTTACGATCTGGTTATTTTTCGCCTTCCGCAGTACGGCGTTCTCATCTTTTACTTTTACATCAAGCTGATAAACGTATTTTAATTCGGATTTCTTTCTGGCATCAATTGAGCGGCGTAAGAGCTCAATTTCCTGCAGATCGTGTTTTCCGATTTTCAGTGTTTTTCTTATTTTCTGTTCCAGTTCCTCCTGTGTGTGGGTGACTGGAAGCTTTAATTGCTGTATCCGAATCATGCATGTTCTCCTGCTGCAGCTCTTCCGGCTGCACTTCCGCTGGACCAGGCCCACTGGAGATTGTAGCCGCCGCAGACGCCGTCGACGTCCAGGCTTCTCCCGCAAAGAAAATACCAGGGTGCTGTACCGATTCCAGAGAATCCGTAAGCTGGTCGAGCGTGATGCCGCCCGCACACACCTGGGCTTTTCCAAGTCGGTCTGGCCGGTGATCTGTAAACGATATGATTTGATGGCGCCTGCCATTTCTTCCGGAATCTTTTTCTTTCCGATCAGAACCGGAATGAGTTTTTCCGGAAGAAGGCCGATCAGAAGCTCTTTTGGCGCTTTATACGGGCAGATTTCCTGCCGTCTGACAAGTTCTGCAGTAAGCTCCAATTCCGTCAGTTCCGGAAAGAAGTCTACGAGAAGTTCAACGCGTTTTTTCTGCATGCAGGCGCGCACAGCGAACCGGGAAATCTGGAATACCGGGATGCCGGAGACACCGTAGTCGGTAAGCTGCAGCTCTCCCTGTTCCGTCAGAATCTCCTGATTTTCAACCAGAAGCGTAATCTTCGCGCGCACCCGAACACCCGCCCAGGAGGAAAACTGGTTTCCTTTGCAGCGGAGCGGGCAGAGGGCCGGGAAAAACGGAATCGAAGCGAGCTGAAGCTGATCGGCAAATCGAAGTGTATCTCCGTCGGAACCGGCGATCTGGGAAGCACAGCTTCCGCAGCAGATGATGACGCTGTCAGCCGGGTACTGCCATCCTTCGGTGCGCACCAGATAACCATTTTCGGCTTTTTCCACTGCAACAGCCGTTTCCCGTGTCTTGATTTTTACCTTTCGGAATCTGGCTTCCAAAATCAGCAGCTCAAGAACGGACTGTGCCTGCTCGCTGGCCGGATAAAGCCAGCCTTCACGCTCCGGATGCGGATGCCGAGCTGTTCAAAAACTGTTCGGTGTCCTGTTCGGTAAACTGTTCGAGAACCCGTGATGCACGCTCCTGATTTCCCGTGCGGTAGCACGATGCATCCTGATAACGATTGGTAAAATTACACCGTCCGTTTCCGGTCGCAAGAAGCTTTCTGCCCGGTTTATCGTTCTTTTCCAGAACGGTGACCGCGGCACCGAGACGTGAGGCCCAAATTGCCGCCATCAGTCCGCTCGCGCCGCCGCCGATAATTACCACATTTTTTGCCATTATAATGTCACCATACCGGCATCGACGAGTTTCTGAAGACTCATCAGAATACCGAATTTTGCGTGCTGCCACGTAAGCCCACCCTGAAAATAGACAGCGTACGGCGGTTTGATCGGGCCATCGGCAGAAAGTTCAATGGAAGAGCCTGCACGAAAGCGCCAGCTGCCATGATAACTGGGCTGTCGTAACCTGGCATATCCCAAGGTTCCGGGGAAACGAAGCTGTCGACCGGGGCAGCTGCCTGGATACCCTGGCAGAATGCGATGACGCCTTCCGGTTTTCCAAAGGTTACCGCCTGAATGATGTCGTGACGGCTCTCGGTTCCGTTTGGAACAACGGCAAATCCCAGTTTCTCATAAACATTTGCAGCAAAGACAGCACCTTTTAATGCCGCTGCGGTAACGGTCGGTGCCAGGAAGAATCCCTGGTAGAAGGAACCGTTCACACCGAGTGTTGCGCCAACCTCTTTTCCAAGTCCCGGGGAGAGCAGACGGTATGCTGCATTTTCCACGTACTTTTTCTTTCCAACAATGTAACCGCCGGCCGGAGCCAGTCCGCCGCCCGGGTTTTTGATCAGGGATCCGACCATCAGATCTGCACCGACATTGGTCGGTTCGATCGTCTCCACGAACTCGCCGTAGCAGTTATCGACCATACAGATGACATCTGGTTTGATATTTTTAATAAATGCAATCAGTTCACCGATGCGGGTAACAGAAAGCGTCGGTCTGGTCTGATATCCTTTCGACCTCTGAATCGTCACCATCTTTGTCTTTTTGTTGATGGCATTTTTGATTCCTTCGTAATCGAAAGAGCCGTCCTCTTTTAAATCTACCTGGCGGTAAGTCACGCCATATTCCGCAAGAGATCCGACGGACGGGCGGATGCCGATCACTTCCTCAAGGGTGTCGTACGGTTTTCCAACAGGAGAAAGCAGTTCGTCGCCCGGGCGGAGATTTCCGGAAAGCGCCGTTGCAAGCGCATGGGTTCCGCAGGCGATCTGCGGACGTACCAGTGCATCCTCAGTGCCGAAGCACGTTGCATAGACCTGCTCCAGCGTATCACGTCCCAGGTCATTGTATCCGTATCCTGTGGTTCCATATAAGCATGCCTCGCTGACCTTGCTTGCCTGCATGGCGTGGATGACCTTTAACTGGTTGTATTCTGCGATTTCATCAATTTTTGCAAAACGCTCTTTTAATTCTTCCTCAATTTTCGTTCCAAATGCGAAAACCTCTTTGGAAATGCCAAGTGTGCTGTACATAGCAGCTTTTTCTGTCAACATGATTGTTCTCCTTCTTCCTTTGCATCGGCCGAAACGATTTCGTTCCAGCGATCCAGCATATATGATAATATTTTTTCTTCGTCGTAGTCAAAATCCGGCTTGTTCAGCCAGATCACATCCTTTTCCCGTCGGAACCAGGTCAGCTGCCGTTTGGCAAAATGACGGGTGTCCCGCTTGATGATATAGACGGCCTCCTCCAGCGTGCATTCGCCCGCAAGATACGGGAACAGTTCTTTGTAGCCCAGTCCCTGCATGGAGACAAGATCTCTTGTGTATCCCATTTCTTTCAAACGGAAAACTTCATCAACCAGTCCGTCGCAGATCATCTGATCGACGCGCCTGTCAATGCGGTCATACAGAATCGAACGTTCGTCGTTCAGCACAAAATAAGCAGAACAGTACGGAGATTCCTTCTGCTTCTGCTCCTCGTTGTGCTCCGAAATCTTCTGTCCTGTCTCGTGATAATATTCCAGCGCCCGGATTACACGTTTTACATTATTCGGGTGAATCGTCTCCGCGGAAGCAGGATCAACCTCGGAAAGTTCCCGGTACAGTTCTGCCGCGCCTTCCTCCGTTGCTGCTTTTTCTTCCAGCTGTTTCCGGATCGGCAGTTCACCGTGCGATTCCGTAAAATCAACTTCTTTTAAAAGCGCCTGGATATAAAAGCCGGTGCCGCCCGTCACGATCGGAATCTGTCCGGCGGCGTATATTTTTCCATCGCTTCATGCGCCAGTTCCACAAACTTCACGACGTGAAACTCTTCGGAAGGATCGAGCACATCGATCAGATAATGCGGAACGCCGCACATCTCCTCCGGGCGGATTTTGGCAGATCCGATATCCATATGGCGGTAGACCTGCATGGAATCCGCGGAGATAATGGCCCCATTCACCGCTTTGGCAAGCGAAATCGACAGCTTCGTCTTACCGACAGCGGTCGGACCGGTCAGGATAATCAAAGGTTTTTTCAAAAAATCACCTACACAATTCTCTTAAATTTCTTTTCCAGCTCCCGTTTCGAGAGGGAAATGATCGTCGCCGGCCGTGCGGGCAGTGATACGGATCTTCGAGCGTCAAAAGCTCGGCAATGAGCTGCTCCGCCTCTGCATAGGAAAGATGATTGTTGCCCTTTACGGCGGCCTTGCACGACATCGTCGCCAGACGGTCTTTTAAAATCTCCAGCGGCTTTTCGCGGACCTCCTCAAGATTGTCGAGAATCTCGATAAACAGCTCCTCCGTCGCAATACCGTACAGATTGTGCGGCACGGCGTTGATTGCATAGTCTTTTCCGCCGAACGGGGAAATTTCGTAGCCGAAGGACTGGAACGTCCATGTAACGGGTCACAAGATCTGCTTCCTGCGGCGTTAAGGAGACGATCAGCGGAGGACTCACCATCTGGGAGGTGACGTTCTTTTCCCGGTAATTTTTCATCATCCGCTCGAACAGTACCTTTTCGTGCGCGGCATGCTGATCGATGATGTAGAGATTCTCGCCGTACTGAATCAGCCAGTACGTATCGAAAACCTGGCCGATGATGCGGTGCGATTTCTCTGCCTCCGGGGTAAGAAACTGCTCATCAAAGAGCTGCATCTGGCCTTCTGGCTCAGGCGAAGCAGATGCAGATGAGGATTCTTCCGGCATGGAAGATACCGTTGGAGCTGCATCTGGCTCCTGCTGATGCTGTATTGCGTCCGCGTTTGAGAGTTCTGCCGTCTTTGGCACGTTTCCTGCACCCGGCTCAAACAGTTCTTCCTCTTCCCGCGTCATTCCCGTCATCTGCTGAACCGCACATACGTTTTCGCTGCGCGGTATCCATTTCGTTCCACCTCCGGGAAAATTGGCATTCTTCTGCTCTGGCTGGAAACCGGCTCCACCGGAAGGGACTGCCGTGCAAAGCCTTCTTTTACCTGCCGTTTCTGCTCGAACGGTTCCGGAACAACAATCTGTTCTTTCCGTGCCGCTTTTTCCTCTGCTTTCCGTTCCCTGTCGGAAGAAAGCGAAACATTCACAATCTGCTCCCTGTGATTCAGCGCACCTGAGATCATATCGCGCATCTGACGGTAAATCTCCTCCTGATGAGAAAAACGAAGTTCCATCTTCGTCGGATGCACATTGACATCCACCGCCTCTCCATCCATCTGGACATAGAACAGCGTAAACGGATATTTATGCTGCATCATCGATGTTTGATATCCGTCCTCAATCGCACGGGCGAGCAGCTTGCTCCGCACATACCGTCCATTCACGTAATAATTTTCAAAATTCCGGTTTCCCCTCGAGATCACCGGTTTTCCGATAAAGCCGTCGATCGTCATCAGCGGGCTTTCCGAGTGAATCTCGATCAGCTCCCGCGCAATGTCGCGGCCGTAAATATTATAGACCAGTTCTTTTAAATTCCGGTTGCCGCTCGTATGGAGCTTCACCTGTGAATTCACCATATATTTAAACGAAATCCCCGGATGCGACAGCGCAAGCTGCTCCACGAACGGAAGTCACCGCATTCGCTCCGTAACCGGCGTTTTTAAGAATTTCTGACGAGCGGCGTGTTGTAAAAAAGATTCCGGACCAGAAAGGTTGTTCCGGTCGGGGCACCGACCTCCTCATTGGCCTTCTCCGCGCCGCCCTCAATCACATACCGCGTTCCCGTCAGCGCATCCGGCGTTTTCGTAATCATCTCGATCTGCGCAACCGCCGAGATACTCGAGAGCGCCTCGCCGCGGAAGCCAAGAGATGCAATCTGCACGAGTTCTTCCACGGAACGGATCTTGCTCGTCGCGTGGCGCAGAAAAGCGAGCGGCACCTGTTCGGCCGGAATGCCGCTTCCATTGTCCGTGATCCGCACCAGCGAGATACCGCCGTCGCGGATTTCCACGGTGATCGCCGTCGCACCGGCGTCCATTGCATTTTCCACCAGCTCCTTTACCACGGAAGCCGGCCGTTCCACGACCTCACCGGCCGCAATTTTATCGATCGTATTCTGATCCAGTACTGCTATGGTAGCCATGTTGTTCCTTTCTGTTTCGGATTGATTCTAACTTATGTTCTGATCCAGCATTCCCCTATTTCCAGCGGTTTTTCACCTTTCCCTGGAAACGGTACAGGGTATTTAAAGCATCCATTGGTGTCATATTCGAGATATCAAGCTCCGAGAGCTCTTTGATGATATCATCGTCCTGCACCGTATCGAACAGCGACATCTGTGCCATATCGACCTCGTCGTAGTGAACAGGCTTTGCCTTCGGTTTTTTCTGCATGGTCAGATCCTTGACCGCAGCAGTGATATCGGCATCGCTCAACTGCTCCACCAGCTCCTGCGCCCGGGAGAGCACTGACTCCGGCACTCCCGCAAGACGCGCTACCTGGATACCGTAGCTCTTATCTGCGCCGCCCTGTACAATTTTACGCAGGAATACGATATCGTCGCCCTTTTCCTTAACGGCAATACAGTAGTTGTGCACGCCAGAAGCTTTCCTTCAAGCTCAGTCAGCTCATGGTAATGCGTAGCGAACAGTGTCTTTGCGCCGAGCAGCTTCGGATTCGCCACATGCTCAATCACCGCCCAGGCGATCGAAAGACCGTCGAACGTACTCGTTCCTCTTCCGATCTCATCGAGAATCAGCAGACTGTTCGAGGTTGCATTCCGAAGAATATTCGCCACCTCCGTCATCTCAACCATAAACGTACTCTGGCCGCTTGCCAGGTCATCGGATGCGCCGACACGGGTAAAGATCCGGTCCACAATACCGATGTTTGCCTTCGAAGCCGGAACAAACGAACCGATCTGTGCCATCAGCACAATGAGGCCGTCTGGCGCATATACGTCGATTTACCGGCCATGTTCGGTCCGGTGATGACGGAAACGCGGTGGTCACCGTTGTCAAGCAGGGTATCGTTTGCGATAAACATATCGTTTGGAATCATCTTCTCGACCACTGGGTGACGGCCATCCTTGATATCAATCTTTCCTCGGCTGTTCAGCTTCGGACGCACATAGTGGTTGTGCTCGGCAACGTAGGAAAGTGATGCATACACATCGAGCCGTGCCAGAGCCTGCGCCGTGCGCTGAATCCGCTCCGCCTCACCGGCAACCGTATCGCGCACCGTACAGAAAAGATCGTATTCCAACGCATACAGTTTATCCTCCGCACCGAGAATCGTATCCTCGAGTTCCTTCAGACGCGGGGTAATGTAGCGCTCCGCATTCGTCAACGTCTGTTTTCTCGTATAGTAATCCGGGACAAGATCTTTAAACGAGTTCGTGACCTCCAGATAATAGCCGAATACCTTGTTGTATTTGACCTTCATATTTTTGATGCCGGTTTTCTCGCGCTCACTTGCCTCAAGCTCACTCAGCCACTGTTTGCCCTCGGTCTTGGCGTGACGGTAATTATCGACCATCTTGTTGTAGCCGTCCTTGATCATACCGCCGTCGCGCATCAGATACGGCGGATCATCGACGATTGCCGCATCGACAAGCTGATAGAGGTCTTCCAGCGGGTCGAGATCCTCCTGAATCTGCGCCAAAGCGCCGCCGTCAAACGAGTTTAAGAGCTGCTTGATGTAAGGCAGCATCTGCAGCGACGATTTAAAGGCGATCAGTCACGCGGATTCGCGGACTGGTAGCTGATTCTTCCGACGAGACGCTCAAGGTCATAAACCGGACGGAGGTATTCACGGATTTCCTCGCGGATCATCGCCTGCCCCGTTAGAGCCTCTACAGCATCGAGTCTTGCATTGATTTCATCCTCGTCGATCAATGGCTGCTCCACGTAGCTTCGCAGAAGACGCGCGCCCATCGCCGTGCGGGTTTTGTCGAGAACCCAGAGGAGGGAGCCGCGTTTCTGCTTCTCCCGCAGCGTTTCCACCCAGTTCCAGATTCCGGCGGCTGGAGCTGTCGATCAGCATATATTTGTCCGTCACATACGGTGTAATCGAGTTCATGTGAGACAGATCCGATTTCTGTGTCTCGTGCAGATACTGGAACAGCGCACCGGCTGCAATTGTTCCGCAGTTGTAATCGGCGATGCCAAGCTTCCATCGTAGCAGCATGGAACTGTTCCTGCAGCGTACGGCGGCAGATATCATCGTCGAAATACCAGTCTTCCAATGCATTCACGCAGATATGAAGGCGGGTCCGAAGATCCTCCACATCGATCCCGCAGAGCAGGAACGACTGATTGCAGATGATTTCCGCCGGCATAAACTTCGTGATCTCATCCACCAGGCGGCGCGGCTTGTCCATTTCCGTGACGAGGCACTGGCCGGTCGAGATATCTGCTGTAGAGATACCGAAGCATCCCTCCATGCAGACGATCGACATGATGTAGTTGTTCTTCGTCTCATCAAGTCCCTGCGGGATCAGCGTCGTACCCGGTGTGACAACGCGGATGACTTCGCGCTTTACCATGCCCTTTGCCTGTTTCGGGTCCTCCATCTGCTCGCAGATCGCAACCTTATGGCCGTTCTCTACAAGACGGTTGATATACCCTTCTGCAGCGTGATACGGGATACCGCACATCGGAGCGCGCTCTCCATGCCGCAGTCCTTTCCGGTCAGCGTAAGCTCAAGTTCTTTGGATACCAGGGTGGCATCCTCGAAGAACATTTCGTAGAAATCACCTAAGCGGTAAAACAAAATGGTATTAGCCGGGTCAGTCAAGCCCGTCTTCGTCTGGCAATAATGTACCATCATAGGCGAAAGCTTCTCACACTGATCCAGCGCATCCTGTGCTGTCACAGCCGCGTGGACATCAGTGCCGGCGCTTTTACCGCTGTGTTTTTGTTTCTGTATCGTTCATTTGTATTTCATACCTTTTCTCAAGAATAAATATAAGAAGTATAACAAACGTCATACCTGCACAATTTTAGCATGAAACCAGAAATTGTGCAAGATTCACAAGCGTATAAAATGCCCCCTTCCTGTCAGTGGTTTTTTCTCAAAACCAGCCGTCCAGGAAGCGAGCATTCCCTTTAATTTTTCTTTTTTTGTCTCCATTTTGAGAAAGACGAACCAATCAACAGGATCAGCACAAAAACAACGGCAACCGTTTCATAAATCTGCACGCCGGTGTTGACAGGATTGTCGTCAATTGAGCGGTAATCGCGCTCCAGACGCCACAGCATCGCCATCCGGTCCATGAAATCAATCTGCCGCGTGCCGTCCGTCTCGGTCTTAAAGACGGCACAGTAAAGATTCGTGTACCACTGGTCAAGAAGACTGACCCCTGATCGCCCGATCTTTCCGCTGCCGATCTCCTCGTCATTTTCATCATACAGAATCCTGCCGCTTCTCGAACTCTGGTAATCGAGCGGCGTTTCATCTACATCAAGGAAAATCAGTCTTGTATCTTTTCCATAGGAGGTATCCACATACTGCTCCTGCGCATAGCCAAGACACGTACCGGATGCGTCGTAATAGCCGTACGTCGTGCCGGAGCCTTCTCTGTCATTGATGGCTCATCCTCCACATAGTCAATCGAAAACCACTCCTCCTCGTTGATATAGACCGTATTCTTCTGAAGATAGCCCGCCACTTTTCCGTCTGCCACAATCTTCGTCTTTCGTTTACTTCCATACAGGTCAAAGTAGATTTCTATGGTTTCTGCCGATGTAAGCGCCTCTTTTGCCTCATCCGCAGTTGCAAACTCAGATTCCGGCACTTTTTCTTTTCCGCAGCCGCCAAGCACCAGAGCGGCGGCAAGAAAAAGACCAGCGGCTGTATATATTCTCTTTTTCAACTGTCTTTTTCCTCCGCCTTACTTGTTATCTTTGTAATACTCATTTGCCTCATCGTACATCATATCGAGCAAGGCGTATTTATCCTGGAAATCCATCACCTGCGTACCGTTATCCTCCAGGTTCACATAGAGATTGCACTGTGAACCGGACCAGTCCATCTCTTTTTTCGCAGAACCGATCACCGTTCCGCCTCTGTATAAATGGTATGTCCATCCTCTGATGCGTAATATGGTTTTTCGTTCAGATCTGCATCGAGAAAAATAATGTAATACGCTTCCGGCATCTGATCCGGTGTCGTCACGCGCTCCTGTGCATAGCCAAGCAGGTTGTTGTCCGGATCATAGAATGCATAGGTAGTAGCGGATTTTGTCATCTTATTGATTTCTTCGTCCGTCACAATTTTCATATGGAACCATTCTTCGCCGGAAATAGAGATCGTCCAGGTCTGATCAAAGAGACCGCTGTTTTTCATATACGCGGCAGCCTTTTCATCCGCATAAATGTTTCCCGAAGCGTCAACGTTATCCAGATCACAGCGCATGCGGACGGACGAAGCCGATGCAAGGGCTTCTTTTGCCACATCCGCGTTTTCATACCCTAACTTTTCTTCTGCCGCCGAGCAGCCGCACAGAAGCAGAAGTCCTGCTGTAAAACCCAAAAACAATTTTGTCGTTTTTCTCATAGATTCCCCTCTCTTTCTTTTGTCAGGACCGATTGGAAAGACCGCCGTCCTTGTCGCGTGCCAGTTCTCTTGCCGCCATCACAGCGAGTGCGGTCAGCTGCGGCAGATATTTTGCATCGTAGACAATCAGAAACGCATTGTCGAACATGATGTTTCCGACGGTAAGATCCATATTGTCGACGATGGCGCCGATCATAGTTCCGTTCAGTTTTACCGAGTAATTGTGGCCGATGGAGCCGGCGTATTCCCGGAGTTCCAGTTTTCCCTCCGGCAGTTCCATCGAGAACTGATCCCGTACGAGTGCAAACTGCTTTTTCAACACACCATACGGCTCGCCGTACAGATAAAAACGGTACGTCGGCAGCGCGTGGAGCAGTTCCTTCGTCATACGGAAGATTTCGGTGTGCATCGCATCGTAGATATAAAATGTTTTCAGCGGCACGGTGCTGTCGATCTCGTAAACCAGGTTTCCGTCTGTATCCTCCAGATCGAAATGCTGGCCCGTCAGGCGGTAATCCTCCGTGAAAGTGTAAATCTGGGACGCCGAAATCTTCTGAAACGGCTGTACCGTTCCGGTTTTGACGAAATGCTCCAGATTCGCTTTTAATTCGCTCTGGAACATCATCAGATCGGAATGGTAGCTTAGATGGTCTGCGAGGTTCTCTGCAACATCTTCATGAATCGGATACACGGGTGTGGTGAGTTTCTTTTTGATAAAGCCTTCGATGAAGGAATATCCCAAATAACCGACATGACCGTCTTGGGTCAGCCAGAAGTAGAGATATTCTCCCTTGGCGTCCGGTCCGAAAACGAGTGCTTTCTGCCGCATCGTGTAGAATTTTGCAAGCCATGCAGAACCGAACGGTGTATCGACGTTCTTGTAAGCCTCATAAAATTCTTCGATTTTCCGCGGCTTCTCCATGGAGATCATGGCAATCATATCCGTCATGGAATTGTAGTTCTCCGGGGTTGCCATGGACCAGATGGCAATGCCGAAAATCAGGACAACCGTGGCGATGGTGAGTGTGATCGTCTCTCCGTAGCCGACCGCCATCAGATAGATGCCCAGCAGCGTGACAGCGCCGCCTACGATGCGGAATTTCCATTTTCTCTTTTTCAACTGAATACCGCCTCCTCTCTTTTCGTTACTTTTATTGTACTTGCTCCCCTTTTTTGTGTCAATTGAAACTCGCTCCTCCGCTCTATTTTGTTCTGCCTGGCGGGACAAAGAAAGCGTGTCGGCGCATCTTTTTTTTGTCAGAATGCATCCGGCACGCTTTGTTTCAAAAATTTAATGAACGAAAAGAAATTATGAAATTAGAATCACGCGTCCCGTTTCTGCCATAGTTCGGTGGGAAATGGAAATTACGGTACGGTTTTTGGAAACCCTTTGCAATGCATTTAATACCATTTTTCCGTCTCTGCATCAAGGTTTGCGGTAATCTCATCGAGGAGCAGAATTTCAGGCTCCGCTGCGGCTGCACGGGCAATCGAGAGGAGCTGCCACTGACCCTGTGAGAAGAGATCCTGTGTACAGATCGTATCATATTGGTCCGGAAGCGCCTCGATGGTCTTTGCAAGTCCGGTCAGCTCTGCTGCTTTTTTACATCTGTATCCGAAATCTTTGCATCATACAAAGTAATCTGGTCTTTTACCGATCCCGGCACCATGTGGAACGACTGCTCCACATAGCCGAAAACCTTTCGTTTCTTTGCATCCGGCAGATCGACAGATGGAACGCCCCAAATCAGAATCTTTCCTTTCTGTGGCTCATATAAACCGAGCAGCAGTTTGAAATGGTACTCTTTCCGGCACCTGTTCGTCCCGAAAGTGTTACTCGCTCGCCTTTTTTGATCTGCAGACTCACATCGTTTAAGATGACCTGGCTTTCGTCATATCCAAACTTCACATTTTTTAACTCAGCCGCCATGCCGTAATCTGTATTTGCAGTCAGCGCAGCCGGCTCTTTCTTCTCTTCCAGGCTGTAAAATTCATTGATTCTTTCCATACCGGCAAACGCAGACTGAATTGTCTGGATTTCCATACCAAGACTTTCGACCGGAGCAAAGATCTGGGAAATATAGTTTATAACAGCAACGGCGGTTCCGGCGGACATGCCGAACAGTTTTAAAACGGTCGGATTGCCGGAGGCCGAAAGCAGCATGACAACAGCAACAACAATGGCATTTAAAATCAGGATGACCGGAGAATAGACGGCATCGTAAAAATTGGTCTTCTCCATTGCGCTGTAGCTGTCATCAATATAGTGCGCATACTGCTGCTCCATATACGTCTCTTTCTGCAGACAGTGAATGGTACGGATGTTGTGCAGCGTCTCTGGAACGTGACCCGAAGCACGGCTGACTGCACGGCGGTTGGCAATCTGGGAGGCCAGCATGTTTTTCTGGATGTAACGGGTAAAGAGGAACAGAACAGGGAGTAAAATAATCAGAACAATCGTGAGTCCACGGTTAGTCAACCAGATGACGGCAAGAATGCTTAAGATTTTGCACGCATCGGCAAACATACTGATGATCCCGGAGGTAAACAGGTTTTCCACTGTGTCGACGTCACCGACAAATCTTGATACGAGAGCGCCCGGCTCCTGGCGGTTCAGCTCGTTGGCGGAAAGGCGTCCGAACTTTTCCATCAGACTGCTTCGGAGTGCATGTGTAATTTTCTGGCCGAATACCGTCAGAAGACTCTCTCGTGCCGACTCCAGAAGACCCGTCAGGCAAGAAGTCCGAAATACAGCAGAATTCCTTCCATCCAGAGGGTATGCTTCTTTGTCAAAAGGTCAATCAGCTGTGCCAGCACAAGAGGCGGGAGCAGTGCGAAAATAACCGCACCGCAGACGACTCCCAAAAGTGCGGCTGATAAAACGCCGTGTTTTCGAACGGTTTCTTTGATTACCCGCAATACAGATTCTTTTTTTGCATCAAAAGCTGCCTCCCTTCGTCTGATTGCTGCAGAGCTCTGCGTAGGACGGAACCGTTGCAAGGAGTTCCTCATGTGTGCCGACCTTCGTATGGCACTCATCCATCCAGATGACCTGATCCATCTGGTCGAACAGATAGAGGCGATGGGAAATGAGGATTATAATAGAGTCTTTTGCCAGCTCCTTTAAATTTAAAAAAATTTGTGCTTCCGTCTCTTTGTCGAGTGCCGAAAACGGATCGTCGAGAACCAGAACCGGCCGTTTGTGGTACAGGGTTCGCGCAAGGGCAAGGCGCTGCGCCTGACCACCAGAGAGGCGGACACCGCCCGTTCCGACCAGGGTATGGATTCCGTTTTCCATTGCTTTCACTTCATCTTCCAGGCAGACGACTCGGATCATCTCCTCTGCGCCCTCTTTTCCCCCGAGACGGATATTCTCTTCCACGCTTCCATGGAACAGCTCCGGGTCATGGCCAAGATAACCGACCATGCGGTTCCGGTCTGCTTTTTCCATTTTTCCAAGTTCTTTTCCGCCGAGGTGATGCTTCCCTCATACGGCGACTCGCAGAGAAAAGTCTTTCCAAGCGTTGACTTTCCGCATGCGACAGGTCCCGTTACACCGATGATCTGGCCAGGAGCCGCCTGAAACGACAGGTCATGGATGATCTCTTTTCCGTTTGGATAAGCAAAATGCAGGTGATCGACGTTAAGCTCTGCAGGTGCTGCGGCCGGAAGCTCCGGTTCGGCTTTCGAATTTTGCAACAGAGGTTTGATTCGTTTCCAGGAAACCTGCGCTTTATGTACCGCATTAAAAAGCTTCGCAGCGCTCGATGATTTGGTGGCAAGCTTTGTGTAGCAGGACAAAAACGTGGTAAATACGGCGATGTTCCACGGTGTCCATCCCTCCTGCAGGCGTTTCTGCCTCCAAAATACAGGATAAACAGAATGCTCGTCATCGAGATCATACGGTAAATCGGCGGCATAGCTGTGTTCCAGATATTGGCGCGCACAGCGCAGATTCGTAAGCCGAAAGATTCTCCTCATAAGCGGCCTTTCTGTCCTCCTCACAGCCAAAGACACGATACGTGATGGCATTTGTCGCACGGTCCAGGGTTGCAGCACTTAATGCACCCGACTGTACCTTATAGGCAGCGCCCGTTTTCTGTACCATGACCTTCATCTTTTCGGCAATCACGTAGGAAATGGGTGGGAAAATCATGCAGAGAAGAGCCAGGCGCCAGTCGTACCAGAGCAGCATACACGCATAGGCGAGAAGAGCAACACCGGTATCAAAGATTTCCGTTGTAAATTTCCGCATTCCTTCTACGCAATCGTCTACATCGAGAATGGCCTTCGTCAGTATATTTCCGGTACCTTCCGCTTCCAGCTCCAAACGGCTTTTGCGAACCAGCGTTCCGTAAAGAATCTGCTTCATATGCCGGTTGACGTTGTTGGCAAATCTTCTGACATAGAACCGTTTGAAATAGCGGGAAACCTGCACAATGCCAATACTCACGACATAGGCCGTGACCAGCATCAGCATCTGGTGGAAGGTTCCTGTGCCGCCGAGGAGATCAACCAGCTTTCCTGTCATTTTCCCTCAAACCAGGGGCCTGCAAGAAGTCCCAGGTTATAGATGAGACCGGAAACCGCAACAAAGAAGAGAGTTTTCCATTCTTCCTGAAAGTAAGAGAGTACCCGGTTCGGGCGAAAGGATTCATCCTTCATCGCCGCTGCCTCCTTCTGCTGTTGCTTTTATTGTTTTATCTGCTTTTTCCCTTAAAATTTCTGAAAGTTCCGCAAAATGATTCTGCCGTTCTTTTTTCGATTTCCAGTACAGCTTGTCCAGTGTTTCGCAGAAGCTCTCTGCCTCTTTTTCCGGAAGCTCTGCAAGCAGCCATTCGTAAAAGAATGTTTCAATTTCCGCTTTGGAATTTTTCAAGGATTCTGCTTTTTCCGTAGCATACAGAAGCTGGCTTCTGCCGTCCCACGGATTCGGTTTTCGGATCAGATATCCCTTTGTCTCAAGGCTTGCAGCGCGCCTTGCAGCGGCCCCTTTATCAATCTTTAACTGTTCGCGCACTTCCGTCTGGGTGATGCCCGGATGATGGCGCACCAGATGGATAAAGTCAAATTCTGCCGTACCGATGCCTTCTTCTTTCATTGCCTGCACCGTAAATTTCCCGGCTTCCCGCGCTATTTTTGTTATTTTCCGTTCTGTTGGATCCATTTTTCTGTTCCTCCTGTCCATTCTCGATCTGTTTCAAATAGATGCATATACAACTAATTAGATGATAGTACAACTAATCGAAATTGTCAATCTATAGATCTTCTGGTTGACGAAGTATCGTCCGAACTTATAATAGAAGTATTCGGCTGTTAAAAACAGTCAGTCTATCAATAAGGAGATGTATCTTATATGGAAAAGAAACATACGCGCGGCAGCTTTACCGGATCGATCGGCTTCGTGCTTGCTGCTGCAGGAAGCGCGGTTGGACTGGGAAATATCTGGCGTTTCCCTTATCTTGCCGCAAAAGACGGAGGCGGAACCTTTATTTTAGTTTATATCGTACTGGCTCTGACCTTTGGATTTACCCTGCTGACAACTGATATTGCCATCGGAAGAAAAACCGGACAAAGTCCGCTTGTCGCTTACGGTAAAATTCACCCGGCTGGAACGGTCTTGGCCTTCTCGCCAGTATCGTGCCGGTTGTCATCCTGCCTTACTACTGCTCCATTGGCGGCTGGGTATTAAAATACCTGTCTGTGTTTCTCACCGGACATGGCACTGCTGCTGCCGAGGATGGTTACTTTACCGGCTATATTACCGGTACATGGCAGCCGATTGTGTGGTTGGGAATCTATCTTTTTCTTACCGCATTCGTTGTATATCGTGGTGTCAATAAGGGAATTGAAAACTACAGCAAAATTCTGATGCCGATCCTTCTGATTTTAATCATCGGAATTTCCATTTTTCGCTGACACTGACCCATACCGATGCAGACGGTGTAGTCCGTACGGGACTGCAGGGTATGAAAATTTATCTCGTTCCGAATTTTAAAGGAATGACGCTGCAGAAATTTTTCACCGTCTTTGTCGATGCACTCGGACAGCTTTTCTTTTCGATCAGCGTTGCGATGGGTATCATGGTTGCCTACGGTTCCTACGTAAAAAAAGAAACAAACCTGATGAAATCGATCAACCAGATCGAAATTTTCGACACCATTGTTGCGCTGCTCGCCGGTTTGATGATCGTTCCTGCCGTATTTACCTTTATGGGGACAGAGGGTATGTCTGCCGGCCCTGGTCTGATGTTTGTCTCCCTGCCGAAGGTCTTTCAGTCCATGGGAGCAGCAGGCGGCGTAATCGGAACCATTTTCTTTCTTATGGTCTCCTTTGCAGCCATTACATCTTCCGTATCGGTCATGGAATCCATTGTTTCCTGTATGATCGACAAATTTCACATCAGCAGAAAGAAAAGCACGGTTATTGTAACCGTTTATGCATGTCTCGTCGGTATCATCGTATGCCTCGGCTACAATGCGCTTTATTTTGAACTGAAGCTTCCAAATGGCGCAACGGCTCAGATCCTGGATGTCATGGATTTCATCAGCAATAACCTTCTGATGCCGCTTGTCGCACTTCTCTCCTGTATTCTGATCGGATGGGTTGTAAAGCCGCAGGTCATCATCGATGAGGTGACGCTGGGAGGATATAAGTTCGGTCGAAAGAGGCTGTATATCGTCATGGTGAAGTTTATTGCACCCGTGCTCCTTGCCGCACTGCTGCTGCAGTCGTTCGGTATTTTAAACGTCTGATCACTGCGATACCAGATTGCTATGTGCTTTGCACTCACGCAATCTTCAAAACATTCGTAATCCGCTCATTTTCCTTCGAAAATGGCTCCTTACTTATGTTTTTGGCGAGTCAAGAGATCAAAAAGCATGTTTTCCGGTGGCTTTTCCAGAAAACATGCTTTTTGTGCCTGTCTGCACATATTTCTAACAGGTGAAACCCTTACATCCTGCGAATTAACGTTCCATTTACACCAAGTATCTCTCCATCAAATTCCCGGGCAAAAAGTACTTCCCCGTCTCCTTTTACTTTTATCTCCTCATCCGATGCGTTGAGCAGAACTTCGATTTTATTTCCCTCTTCGTCTAGTTTAATATACTCTACACACCGATCATTTTCATAACCATTCGGAAAATGGAAATGCAGGCTTCTGCACACTTTTTCATTTCTTCGAAGCATGATCAGTTTCCGCATCGTTGCAATTTTTTTCTGATTCTCTTCGCTTTCAATTTCACTCCAAGGCATACATCTTCTGCAGTCCGGATCATGAGCGCCTTCCATTGCGATCTCCGTTCCATAATAAATACAGGGGCTTCCCGGAAGCGTAAAAAGGATTGCAAGCTGCTGGTAGAACTTGTCCAGATCGTGAAAACGGTTCATCAGCCTCTCGGTATCGTGGGAATCCAGGAGATTAAAAAGTACATCGTTATTCTGCTGCATATACATGGTATAGCAACGGTTTACCATATATTCAAATTCTTCTTTTTTCATTGTTTTATCAAGAAAGAAATCATGGATTCCACTCAGCAGCGGGTAGTTCATGACAGAATCATATTCATCTCCCTGCAGCCACTGGCTTGCATCATGCCAGATTTCCCCCAGAAGATAAATATCCGGCTTTATCGTTTTTAAATGCTCTCTTATCCGCTTTAAGAACTGTGCGCCACTTCGTTTCCTACATCGAAACGAATTCCGTCGATATCAAACTCCCGTACCCAGTCCTCACAGATTTTACAGAAATACTGTATCACCTCTTCATTGTTTGTGTTCAGCTTTGGCATCCCGTCTGTAAATGCAAAGGAATAGAACCGTCGGTCTCTGGTGTCTCCCCTTTTTTGAACCTGTTCCCAGTCCTCTACCATAAACCAGTCCGCATAACGAGACTCTTTTCCATGCTCCAGGATATCTATCCACGGCTCAAATTTTCTTCCACTATGATTAAACACTGCATCTACCATAATGCGGATTCCTTTTTCATGTGCTTCTTTGCAAAGCACTTTCATTGTATCCGCATCGCCAAAAAACGGATCTATTTTTGTATAATCGGTCGTGTCATATTTGTGGTTGGACTCTGCTTTCATAATCGGATTCAGATAAATACCGGTAATCCCAAGTTCCTGCAGATACGATAATCTCTGACGGATCCCTTCCAGATTTCCTCCGAATTTTTCTTCGTTTGTTACGGTTCCGTGATTTCTCCAGGGTGTGATATCATCTCCGTTTTTTTCCGGTGTCCCGTTGCAGAACCGATCCGGGAAATCTGATACCAGATCGTTTCGTTTACCCATGCCGGTGTGCGATTGATATCTGCCGGGTTCATCCAGGGTACAATAAAGCACTGCTGCATACGGCCATCCATCCGGAGCTGTTCTTCTGTCAGGAAACCATCCTCAAAATAATACCAGACTTCCTTTTCCGTCCGCAGCTCGAAATAATATTTGCATCTTTTGTATTCCGGAAGAAGCGTTGTTGTCCACCAGATCTGATAAGGCAGACGTTTTTTATATATCATTTCCTCTCTTTTTCCGATCCACTTTTCTTTTCCGCCCAAAATTCCGGCTTCATAAGGATCTCCGTAATGGATAAAAACCTGTTTTACATCATATCCTGTCTTGATATTGACAATCAGTCTGTCCTCATCCAGGGCATAACTCATCTGTTCTGAAGTTTTATGGTATACACCGCTAAATTCCATCTCATTTTCCTCCCGTATAGCTCTAAAGCTGTTTTTTGCATCCTTGTAAGAAACACGATCACTTTTTGTTTCGCATTGTTTCGTAGCTTTACTATAAGCCTTTTTTATTTCTTCGTCAATCAATTTCCATTTTTCCCTGCGCTTTCGTAAAATTCAGATAATTTTCAGGATGATTTTTGTGCAGGATGCTTTCTTTTTCGAAACTTAACGAAACATTTCTTTTTCAAGGTATTGATTGCTTTTTATCTTATGATTTTATATAATGATACCGGGATCAAAAGGTCTTTTGACACCTATGATAGCTGGGAGTTTACATTTTTTGTTTTGTGAAAGGATTGCCGATTATGACTACCATTCAGGATATTGCTGATAAAATGGGAGTTTCCAAGAGCACGGTATCCAAAGCGCTCAATGACGCGCCTGATATCAGCGATGCTTTACGGAAACAGGTTTTGGAAACTGCCGTAGCTCTGGGTTATACGAAGCTGCGGCGTTATAAGAAACCAACGAAAAAAGTCTGTATTATAATAGAAAAAGAAAATATGCGGTATCAGGAACCGCATCATTTTGCCTATGATATCCTAGTGGGTTTTCGTCAGATGGCAGAACCTGCCGGATTTGATGTTGAAATTGTACCCGTTGATATTAAGACCCAAAGAAACCAGCATTATGATGTTTTTATGCTGGAGCATGATTATATAGGAGCTTTTGTGGTCGGCTTTTCCCTGAGCGATCCCTGGATTCAAGACTTTAAAATCAGCCGCACACCGGCTGTTCTTTTCGACAACTATATAGTAGGGAATCCTTCCACCGCTTATGTAGGTATTGATAATGAGGAGGGAATGGAGCTTGCCGTCTCTTATCTTGCCGGACTTGGACACCGGAAGATCGCCTATCTGAGCAGCTCCCTCGGTGCCCGGGTTCTCCAGGCACGCCATGCTGCCTTTCTCCGTTCCATGCACCAGCATGGACTGAAGACTTCTCCTGCTGCGATCGGCTGTTCTTATTATCTGTCAGAATGTATGGAAAAGCATCTTCCCCGTTTTCTGGAAAACGGAATCACTGCTATTATTTGCAACCAGGATACCCTTGCTAGTGCAACGCTCACGCAATGTCAGCAGCTGGGATTCCAGATTCCTGATGATATCAGCATTATCGGATTTGATGATCTGCCGATTGCTGCTTGTACGTCACCGCCCCTTACAACCATCAGACAAGATCGGCTGGAGCTCGGAAAAAGTGGATTTTTTGCATTGTCAAGTCTTCTCAATCACATCCCAATCAGTACGTATTTGTTGCATGCACAGCTGATTCAGCGGGAATCGACAGGGAAGGTTCCTTCATAAATTCATCTCATCAACAATATTTGCCGGTTTTGCAGTCATTTCTACCCATGCCGGTATAAAACCGCTTTTGACAGCGTTTCTTACAGATCTGACATTAGACCAGGCGGTACAGTAAAAAGGTACTTTTCCCCTGTTTATGATCTCTTTTGTAAGTCTGCTTGTCAGTGCAGAGGCAATCCCCTGTCGTCTGTATTCCGGCAAGACATCCACACCGATCTGCCACATATCGTCGCAATCGGCAGAACAGGCGGCAAGTCCCACCAGCGTACTTCCATCATATGCGCCGACGCCAAGTACATCCAGATTCTTCCGATCTTCGCAAAGCGCATTGCTCCATTCCGGTCGATACAAATCCGCAAAATCTTCCTGTGTCAATACTCGTGTCTCATAGGCGCAGGAAAGAGTCGGTATCCGGCTGATGTCCGGCAGATAGTATTCTGCCATGAAACATATTTTGTGACCTTTTTCAGCTAAACGTTCATTCAGCCAATGCATGTTTGGTGTCTCAAAACAGTGGTAAAATTCGAATTTGTCTACATACGCAGATACCAGATCCATCGTCTCCGGTATGGAAGCCGCCATGATATTATTTCCATAGGAAACCAGATTGCAGGTAATAGGCTCTTTCAAATATTTGCGGGCCTTCTTTCCTAATTTTATGGGAACAACAACATTTTTGTCCGCCTTGAAATCTTCCACGCGGCACCCCATATCTTCCGCAGACTGCCTCATGGCAAGCTCCATCATTTCACGATTCATCATATGCTTTTCTCCTTTATGAGTTTGTAATAGAAACTGCTGGGCATCAGAGAAGCTCATTCCCTGCAGTTATTTCTGTGGATCAATTTATGATTATTCCTGGCTCTTTTTCATCTCTGCCTCAAATGTGTTTTCCGTCATATGCGCCCGCAGAATATGAAGCAGCACTCCCGCCGCCCGCTCCATTGCAGCCGGATCGATAGAGGAATAGTTCATGACATACGTATTTTCCTGCTTTATTGCCTCCGCCGCATCCGCGTAATAGCCGGAGAGCGGCTTTAATTTCACACCACGGGATTTCGCCTGCGTGACAATCGACTCTTCTTTCAAATCCGTGCGAAGATGCATCAGAAAATGAACGCCTGCTTCTTCCTCCTCGATGGTCACGTAATCACCGAGCGGCTTCTTTTCGAGTTCCTGTAAAATCAGATCTCGTTTGTTCTGATAATAGTTTCGCAGCCGGTTGATATGTTTTTCGAAACTGCCATTCTCAATAAACTCTGCCAGTGTGTACTGCTCAAAGTTGGAGACGGTGCAGGAATAAAACGACAGCTCGCGATAAAATTTCTCCGCTAATGTCTGCGGAAGCACCATATAGCTGATCCGTACCGTGGAGGCAAGTGTTTTCGTAAACGTATTCATATAGATGACCTTGTCCGAAACGTCGATACTCTGCAGTGTCGGAAACGGCTTTCCGCCGAGACGCAGCTCACTGTCATAATCGTCCTCAATGATATAGTGATGATCTGATTTTGCCGCCCAGCCGAGCAGTTCATAACGGCGGCTGACCGGCATGACTGTCCCGGTTGGAAAGTGATGGGACGGGGAGGTATGAATAATATCAACCGATCTTTTTTCCAGCTCCTGCACCGAAACACCGTCCTGGTCGAGCAGCACTGGCTCGTACCGTACCTTCATGCTCTCATAAATCCGCGCAATTTTGTGATACCCGGGATCCTCTACTCCATAAACAAGATCGTTTCCGAGAAGCTGAATCAGAAGGTTATGCAGATACTCCGTTCCTGCGCCGACAATAATCTGCTCCGGCAGCACCTGCATGCCGCGGAACTCACGCAGATATTTTGCAATCGCACTGCGCAGCTTTAAAATCCCGGCGCAGGGAGAATTGATCATGAGCTGGATGCGGTTGTCATTCAAGACAGCACGCACCGTCCGCGTCCAGATTGTAAAGGGAAAAATCTCGCTGTCCGTCTGATTGCTGGAAAAATCCGCAAAATAGGAAGTCTCCCCGTTTGCCACCTGCAGGATCTCTTTTGGCACCGCATCCCGCATGGAATCCTCAATTTCCAGATCAGCCGCATAGAATCCGCGCTTTGGCATGGAATACAGATAGCCTTCCGCAACAAGCTGCGCATAGGCATTCTCGACGGTAATCACACTGATGCCCAGATTTTTTGCAAACGTTCGTTTCGACGGCAGCTTCTCTCCCGGACGGATATTTCCCAGTAATATGTCGTTTTTGATACATTTATATAAATATTCATACAGGGAATCTGACCCTATATTGGAAAAATTATACGTCAGCATTCGACCATTCTCCTCTCATCTGACCTTACTGAATATATTTGTTTGGCGATTTTTTTATAGTCACTTTACCAGTATACTGTGAGGCAGAGCAAAAGTAAAGCCAAAACAGAAACAAAATTTATCACCTGATATTTATCAGGCAAGGAGGAGATTATTATGACAGCAGCAAATGAGAGATACAAACTGAACAAAGAACTGGCACAGATGTTAAAAGGTGGTGTGATCATGGATGTTACCACACCGGAACAGGCCCACATCGCAGAGGAAGCTGGTGCCTGTGCCGTTATGGCACTGGAGCGGATTCCGGCAGACATCCGTGCCGCCGGCGGCGTTTCCCGTATGAGTGATCCGAAGATGATCCGCGGCATTCAGGAAGCCGTTTCCATTCCGGTTATGGCAAAATGCCGCATCGGCCACTTTGTAGAGGCACAGGTTCTTGAAGCCATCGAAATCGACTACATCGACGAGAGTGAGGTTCTCTCCCCGGCGGATGATGTCTACCATATCAACAAACGAAATTTCAAAGTACCGTTTGTCTGCGGTGCAAAAGATCTCGGCGAGGCACTCCGCCGGATCAACGAGGGAGCGTCTATGATCCGTACCAAAGGTGAGCCGGGAACCGGCGATATCGTACAGGCGGTCCGCCATATGAGAAAAATGAACAGCGAAATTCAGAAACTGACCTCAATGCGTGAGGATGAGCTGTTTGAGGCAGCCAAGGTCCTGCAGGTTCCGTACGATCTTGTTCAGTATGTTCATGATAACGGCCGTCTCCCGGTTGTCAACTTTGCAGCCGGCGGTGTGGCAACTCCTGCCGATGCAGCGCTGATGATGCAGCTTGGAGCAGAGGGTGTTTTTGTTGGTTCCGGTATCTTCAAATCCGGCAACCCGGCAAAACGTGCGGCTTCCATCGTAAAAGCCGTTACCAACTACACCGATGCGAAACTGATCGCAGAACTCTCCGCTGATCTCGGCGAGGCTATGGTCGGCATCAACGAGCAGGAAATCGCCTTACTGATGGCAGAAAGAGGAAAATAATGAAAATTGGAGTGCTTGCACTGCAGGGTGCGTTTGCAGAACATGAAAAAGTATTAGAACAGCTTGGCGCCGAATGCATCGAACTGCGGCAGGCCCGCGATCTTGCCGAGCCTTACGATGCACTTGTACTGCCGGGCGGCGAGAGTACCGTTCAGGGAAAGCTTTTAAAAGAGCTTAGCATGTTCGATACGATCAAAAGCCAGATTCAAAATGGCATGCCGGTCCTCGCAACCTGTGCCGGTGCAATTCTTCTGGCAGAAACGATCGACGGACAGATGAAGGGACAGCCAGAGCAGTATTTCGGCACGATTCCCATGTGCATCAAGCGGAACGCCTACGGCCGACAGTTAGGCAGCTTCCACACAGAAGCATCGGTTGTGGGCATCGGAACAGTGCCGATGACGTTTATCCGTGCGCCGTATATTGCATCTGTGGGGAACGGCGTGGAAGTGCTCGCGGTTGTGGAAGAGCGGATTGTCGGTGTAAAATATAAAACCAGATGGCCTTCTCCTTCCATCCAGAACTCGACCCGGATATGAGGATTCATAAGACATTTCTTTCGATGATCAGCAACGTATAAAGCAAAAGACTGTGCAAATCATAAATTCATTTGCACAGTCTTTTGCTCTGTTTTCGTACCGCAATGCAGCCTCACTGAATATCTTCCTTCTAACAACGTCAGGAGCTTTTGTATTATTCCGGGCAAAGTACAAATCGGCTTCGCCAGATATTTTCTTTTCCGTCAGCTTCCCATTGAATCAGAAACACAGTTTCCATTTTTCCTTGATGATCTCTATGAATGCATGGAATAATTTGAATCTTTTCCGGAGAAACACCATCTATTTTCAGAGTTCCCCTGTCACCGATTCGAATCCGGTCTTTTTCCCGACTTACGTTCTGCCGTGTGACAAGATTTTCCGTGAAGCCATTATCCAAAGGAGCGGTCTTCAGGCAATCTTTGATCTGAAGTTCACCGGTTTCCCTGCAAAAAACAGCAGTCCGTATCAGTTTTTTCCTGCTTTCTTTCTCATATGCCCCAGCAAAGGAAATCGAAATTTCTCCTGTCTCGGAGTAATTCACTGCATCGGCACGATATGTTTCCCCTTTGCACTGTTCCTTTCCATCCAAAATCGGAACGCTATGGCCACGTGAACTACAGCAGAGTACGGAATATCGTTCGGGGCCAAAATATGCTTTCGTGTATTCTCCGGCTCCAAGATCACTGATAATTTCTTCTTCCCCGATAAAATACAGAAAGCTGCCGACATCGTTATGATTGTGCGGCTCCCCGTTGTTTCCACCTTTGATTGCGAATGCGGTCTGATGCTTTCCAGTTGCAATTGCCCATTCGGCATCCGCCAGATAAGTAAACGTGCCGGAACATACCCGTTCCTCTGCAGCATTCTCGGAACCGTCCGACCTGCTTTTTAACACATTCAGATATTGCTTCGTCCAGATCCAGTCCCTATATGCGGCATTCCAGCGATAACACGGATCTTCCCCAAAATGCATTGCCCGTACCAGCGGCGGGATTTTAACATTTGGATCCAGCATTGCAAAATGGCAGGTAAGTCCCATCCGGTAACGGCTTTTGCTGTCTCCGTCAGAAAAGCTTAACGTATTTCCGCCCGGGAAATAGCATTTCTGCTGAAATTCCATGATTTTCCGCTGCTTTTTCCATCCAGCAAGTCAGTTTTCCCGCCCGTTTTTTCTTTCAGAAGTTCCGCGAACATGGAAAAATAACTCATTCCATATTCCCAATAGCCAAGACCTTCCATGCAGCG
>ENA-OQAS01000170-OQAS01000170.1-human-gut-metagenome-genome-assembly--contig:-NODE-170-length-34612-cov-11.056604_pt1 | contig 34612 bp, 36 predicted proteins | sample MGYA00242733_ERZ504523 | MGnify/ENA primary metagenome ERZ504523 (study PRJEB26092, sample SAMD00036239) | human gut metagenome | host: Homo sapiens | study: EMG produced TPA metagenomics assembly of...
CATTGGTGCTGGTACCGCCATCCCATGTCCGAGTGCAGGATGGCTCCGCGCGGCGGGCAGGCGCTCCGCGAGCATGGCGAGCAGGCGCCTCTGCTGCCCGAGGTCCCGGACTGCGGCTCACGTCCCAGGCCACGATCTCCTTGCTGGCCATGTCGTACACGGGCGCGAGGTACGCCTTGCCGCCCGCGACCTTGAACTCGGTGACGTCGGTCCCGAGCTTGGAGAACGGACGGGCCGAGTCGAAGTCGCGTTCGAGCAGGTTATGCACGTGATCGCCCGTCTCGCCCCTGTACGAGTCGTACCTCCTCCACGGGTTCCTGGAGCGGATGGCGCATCTCAGTCCCATGCGCCGCATGACCCCGGGCACGCTCTTGGCCGACACCTTCCGTCCGACTCGTGGACCAGGCACATGCGTATCTGTCGGTGGCCGCATCCGTTCGGCGTGCGTCCCCAGATCTCGCCGACCAATGGCTCGAGATCGGCCCGCGTCACACGCTCCGGATGCGACAGCTGATAGAAGTACGTGGATCTGGCCAGTCCCGCTATCCTCAGGAGGTGGTCGAGCCGGTGTCCCCGCCTGCGAGCAGTCGGACGACGGCGCTTCGCTCGCGCCGCGTGACTTGGACGCCGCAGGGCCCGGAGTTTTTCCAGGTACGCGACCTGTTCGGCGAGCTCCTGCTCGCGCGTCGGCTTGGGCTTCGGTTTGGATTTCGCGCCTTTCGGCCTGCCCTTGGGTTTCGGCCTGAGCGCCTCCGGACCTCCGGACCGGTAGTCGCGGCACCAGCGCTCCAGGGACGCGATGCTCGCGATCCCGTGCCTGGCCATGGCCTCCGTCTTGGTCAGACCGTTCTCGACGTGGTCGCGCGCCGCGGCGACCTTCGTCTCCCAGTCGTAGCGTCTGCTGCCGCCGCCTCCCATGACCGCCTCCTCGCCGTTGGACCTGTACAGCCTGATCCGGTTTCTCGCGGTATACACCGGTATGGCAAGCCTTCTGGCGAGCGTGTCCTTGCCGGCTCCGGACTTGATGAGCTCCAGCGCCTCGCGCCGGAACCCGTCGTCGTAACGTCTCCTTCGATCCTCACGCATACGAAAGAACCGCACCTCCGATCATCGAATCTGAATTTCTTCAGTCCAACAATCGGGGTGCGGTTCATATTTACGCCGGGGCCTTCACATACACATACGTTGTCAGCGTTTTCAGGCTTTCTTCGCAGCTTGGGCGGTGGCGATCCACTTGTCAAGCAGCGCCGTGGCCTTGCCGGAGTCGACGGTCTGCTCCGCGATGGCGTAGGCGGCTTTGAACCGGTCAGCCAAGCTTGCGTCGCCCGGCACCAAATGACCGTCGGCGACGATTGCGGAAGCGGCGTTCAGCAGCGCGGTGGTACGGAACGACACATCCTTGCCTGCGAAGAAGTCTCGTGCCAGCTGCGCGTTGAGCGTCGGTTCGCCACCCTTCAGATCTGCGATGGTGACTTTGGCGAGGCCGAGTTCGACGGTCGGATCGAATTTGTTTTCGGTAACCTTGCCGTCCTTGAATTCCCAAATGGAGACCGGACCGGTCGGTGCCATCTCGTCAAGGCCTCATGGGAAGTGTAGACCATGCCGATCTGGCCGTTCGCCGCATATACGGCGGCCATGATCGGGCTCATCTTGCGATTAGCGCAGCCGACGGCCATATGCTTCGGGCTTGCCGGGTTGGTCAGCGGACCAAGCACGTTGAACACGCATGGCACGCCGAGCGCGGCGCGAATCGGACCGACAAAACGCATGGCGGGGTGGAAGGTGCGTGCGAAAGCGAATGCGATGCCGCATTCGTTGCCGACTTCGCTCACTTGTTCCGGAGTCAAATCCATGGGCAGGCCGAGCGCTTCGAAGCAGTCAGCAGTGCCGCACTTGGATGAGGCCGCACGATTGCCGTGCTTGACGACTTTTACGCCTGCGGCCGCGGCTACGACGGCCCCCATGGATGACAGGGTTCACGGTGGAGGCTCCGTCGCCACCGGTGCCGACGATGTCGGTGGTTTCACCGTCGATGTACAGCGGAATGGCATGGGCCACCATGGCCTTCGCCGCGCCACGCACTTCGTCGGGGGTCAGCCCCAACTGCTGCTGGGTGGCGAGTACCGCGCCAACGGCCGCCGGATCGGCATTGCCGTTCATGAGGTCATCGACGAACCACTCGGATTCCTCGGCGCTCAAGTGGTCCCCTCCGACCAGCTTGGTGAGGATCGACTTCCATGTGATTTCGGCCATGATGCCCTCCTTGGCGCTGTCGCACGCCTTTATTGTTGTTCTGATGCCGCCAATTGTAACGATTGGACGTTTCCCCACGTCCGCACGTCCATATCACGAAACGGCCCATCGAAGATTCTTCAAAAAAGAAAACCTCCCCCGATTACGGTCGGGGGAGGTTATGTCATGAGCAAGTCAACGACTCAACGAATCACTGCTCGTTCTGGCCGTGGCACATCTTGTACTTACGACCAGAACCGCATGGGCACTGGGCGTTCTTGCCGGTTCCCGGGAAAGTGCGGCCATCCGCCCACGGAGAGTGGAGTTCCTCGCTCTTCGGACGCTTGTTGGCCGGGACCTTGCCTTCGGCGTGGCTGATCGGCTGCATGCCGACGATGCCCTTCTCGTTCTTCTGCTCGTCAGCCAGTTCATCGATGGTGGTCTTTTCGGCCTCGTCATCGGTCTCCGGCTCTGCAGGAGCGGATTCGCCGGTCGCGGCGGCTTCGCCGTCCAGACCCATTACGGCCTCGGCGGCGTTCACGGCCTCATCCTCATCGGATTCGGTCTCCTCGTCCTCGGTCATGGCCACGCGTTCGATGTCCACGTGGAACAGCAGCTGGATGGTTTCCTCCTTGATGGCTTCGATCATGGAGTTGTACATCTGGTAGCCTTCACGCTGGTATTCGACCAGCGGGTCGCGCTGGCCCATACCGCGCAGGCCGATGCCGTCCTTGAGGTAGTCCATCTCGTAGAGGTGTTCACGCCACTTGCGGTCGAGCACGGCGAGCACCACGCGGCGCTCGAGCTGGCGCAGGCCTTCGCTGCCGAGCTTGTCTTCGAAATCGGAGTACTGGTCCTTGGCGTCGGAGACGATGAGCTCCTTCAGGGCCTCAACGGCCTTGTCGCCCTTGAGCTTGTCGACGGCGTCCTTGGCCGCTTCCTGCTCCACGGCGATCGGGTACACGGAGGAGATGGCCTTGAACAGACCGTCCCAATCCCAATCGGCCGGCTTGTCGGAACCGTTGTTGGCGCCCTTGATGTAGCTCAGCACGGTGTCGTCGATGAACTTGAGGATGTCCTCGTGGATGTCGGCGCCCTTCAGCACAGCCTGACGCTCCGCATAAATGACGGTGCGCTGCTTGTTCATCACGTCATCGTACTTCAGCACGTTCTTACGGATTTCGAAGTTACGCGATTCGACGGCCTTCTGTGCGGTGCGCACGCCCTTGGAAACGCTCTTGGCTTCGATCGGCTCGCCTTCCGGCATGCCCTTGGCCATGACACGCGCCACCAGCTGGGTGTTGAACAGACGCATCAGATCATCTTCGAGGGACAGGTAGAAACGGGATTCACCCGGATCTCCCTGACGGCCGGAACGGCCGCGCAGCTGGTTGTCGATACGGCGGGATTCGTGGCGCTCGGTGCCGAGCACGTACAGACCGCCGAGCTTGACGACTTCCTCATGCTCGTCCTTGACCTGGTCCTTGATTTCGGCCAAAGTGCCCGGCCAACGCTTCTCGTACTCGTCCGGAGTGTCATCCGGAGAATAGCCTTCGGACTTGAGCTTCGCATCGGCGAGGAACTCGACGTTGCCGCCGAGCATGATATCGGTACCACGGCCTGCCATGTTGGTGGCCACGGTGACGGCGCCCTTACGGCCTGCGACGGCCACAACGGCGGCTTCCTTGTCATGCTGCTTCGCGTTCAGCACCTGGTGAGGAATCTTGGCCACGTCAAGCAGAGAGGACACGACTTCGGAGGATTCCACGGATGCGGTACCCAGCAGGACCGGCTGGCCCTTCTTGTGGCGCTTGGCCACATCACGGACGATGGCGGCGAGCTTTTCCTTCTTGGTACGGAAGATCAGATCGTCCTTATCCTCGCGGATCATCGGCTTGTTGGTCGGAATCGGCAGCACGCCCAGCTTGTAGGTGCCCATGAATTCGGCGGCTTCGGTCTCTGCGGTACCGGTCATGCCTGCCAGCTTGTCGTACATGCGGAAGTAGTTCTGCAGGGTGATGGTGGCGAAGGTCTGGTTTTCGGCCTTGACCTCCACGCCTTCCTTGGCTTCGATGGCTTGGTGCAGACCCTCGTTGTAACGGCGGCCCGGCAGGATACGTCCGGTGTGCTCGTCGACGATGAGCACTTCGCCGCCGGTCACGACGTAGTCGCGGTCACGCAGGAACAGCTCCTTGGCCTTGATGGCGTTGTTCAGATAGCCGATCAATGCGGTGTTGTTCGGTTCGTACAGGTTGTCGATGCCGAGATAGTCCTCGACCTTGGTGATGCCCGGATCAAGGATGCCGACGACCTTCTTCTTCTCGTCGACCTCATAGTCCTCGTCACGGTTGAGCTTCAGGACCAGGCGCGCGAACTGGCGGTACCAGCGGGTCACGTCGCCCTCGGCCGGACCGGAGATGATCAACGGGGTACGGGCTTCGTCGATAAGAATGGAGTCGACCTCATCGACGATGGCGTAGTGGTGGCCACGCTGTACGAGATCGGATTTCTCCCACGCCATGTTGTCGCGCAGGTAATCAAAACCGAATTCGTTGTTGGTGCCGTAGGTGATGTCGGCGTTGTACTGCTTGCGACGCTCCGGCGGCTTCTGGTTGGTGATGATGCAGCCGGTGCTCATGCCGAGGAAGCGGTAGACACGGCCCATCAGCTCGGCTGGTAGCTGGCCAGATAGTCGTTGACGGTGACGACGTGGACGCCCTGACCGTCGAGTGCGTTCAGGTAGGCCGGCAGCGTGGCCACAAGGTCTTGCCTTCACCGGTCTTCATTTCGGCGATGTTGCCCCAGTGCAGAGCGGCGCCGCCCATGAGCTGCACGTCGAAGTGGCGCAGGCCCAAGGTTCGCTTGGAAGCTTCACGCACGGTGGCGAAGGCTTCCGGCATGAGCTTGTCAAGGGACTCGCCGTTTTCGATACGCTGCTTGAACTTGGCGGTCTGGCCCTTGAGCTCCTCGTCGTCAAGCGCCGCGATCTCGTCCTCCAAGGCGTTCGTCGCTTTGGCCACGTTCTCAAGCTTCTTGATCTGTCGGCCTTCACCCATGCGTAGGGCTTTGTCAACGATATCTACCACAATCACTCCCTTTGTGTATGGTGACTTTCCTCGATTGAGGATAGTCGCTTTCTCGCGATTTCCGAAAAGCTCCGTCCATTTTACGTAAGTTTTGACGTATCTTGTTTTTCGCATAAGAAAAGAGGCCCGCATGTATGACATGCGAGCCTCTTATCGTTCAGTTTTCAGCCATTAGCCATTACTTCTTGGCCACATTCTCCGGAGTGTCGATTTCGAAGACGCCGTAGCTCCAACCGTGACGGTGGTAGACGACGGACGGACGACCGGTTTCCTTGTTGACGAACAGGAAGAAGTCGTGACCGATCAGCTCCATCTCGTACAGGGCCTCGTCAATGGTCATCGGCTCGGCGATGTGCAGCTTGCGGCGGATGACGATTGGGGTGTCGCCGACCTGGACCTCGACGGATTCGCCAGGGCCGAGATCAGCGGAAACGGCGTCGGCCGGGCTATTGTTCGGCGCTTCCGGCTCCGGCTCCTCGACGACGACCGGCTCGACCGGGCCAGATCGACCGGGACCGGATCGGTGTAGCCACGACGATGGTCCTTGCGGCGGTCGCGGGTACGGCGCAGACGAAGCGTCAGCTTGTCGAGAGCCAAATCGAGAGCACTGAACTCGTCGGCGCTGGAGGCTTCGGCACGCACCACGGTACGACCTGCGATGACGGTGATCTCAACGCGCTTGGCGGTGTCGGCCTGACGCGGATTGCCTCGTGGGACAGCACAATCTGGACACGCTGCGCATCCGGGGCGATAGCGGTCACACGATTCATCTTGCTTTCGACAACGTCACGGAACCTTTGCTTGATCTGCGTATGACGTCCGGTAACGACGATTTCCATGTGGACCTCCCTAGACTCAAGCGGTGTTAACCGCTATATACGGACCAACCAGCTGCATCGCTGCTTGGTAGTCATCATTGTATCCATAAGATTGGTGATTTGCTGGAAAACTCCCCGAGAAAACAAAAGTTTTTTTACGCTTTGCTTTCGACGATTCTCTTGCTATAGTTGTGCGTTTGAGACCTCTTGATGGCCGCGACCGATTTTGTCGGTTGAGGAACTTCCGGGCTCCATAGAGCACGATGGCGGATAACGTCCGCCCAGGGCGACCTGAGAGATAGCGCAGCAGAGAATAGACCGCCTTACCGGTTTCGGCCGGTGGGTAAGGGTGAAACGGCGGTGTAAGAGACCACCGGGCCGCTGGTGACAGTTGGCCGCATGGCAAGCCTCATCGGGAGCAAGGCCAAGCAGAAGGCGTTCGAGGACTGCTCGTCCGAAGCCTTCGGGTAGCTGCTAGAGCCTGACGGCAACGCCAGGTCGAGATGGATGGCCATCCGTGCCGTTGGCACGACAGAACCCGGGGTATAAGAGGTCTCACTCTCCACTCTTTATGTTTTGAGGATTTCTTTACACCAGCCTCTTTATGAAACTGACGTCACGCCCTTGGTCAACGGTCGCCGTCAATCAAACAGTTCCTGTGCGATTTGGCGCAGAATCTCAGGATTATGGCCTTTTCTGCCGCCCGCGCTCCAGAAGCGGCGCCTACGTACATCGCGTTCCAGACCGGCGGTTTTTCTCGCGGTTCTACGGCCTAATTCCCATGCGGCTTCAGTAAACACGCCGTAGGATTCCGCCTCATCACAAACCTGTTGGGCCAGCCTACGGTCGACGCCTTTCCGTGTAAGCTCAGCGACCGCGCCCCTACATCCCATAAGACGGGTCGCACAGTAGCGCACCGCGGATTGCGCGTAGGCTTCATCGTCAATCAGTTGAACCCTTGTCAGTCTTTCGATGACGTCGTCAACCACTTCAGAGGTATAGCCCTTACCAATCAGGCGCTCACGCAGTGCGCCGGAAGGTCGAGGCGCAGCGTCCAGCAATCGCAATGCGGCTTCCCTGCATGCGTCAAGATCATTTGGATCCTTTGCGGCAGTAGAATCGCCGTTCCCGACACGCCCAGCGTGTCGCGCGTGTCGTGGCGTTTTCGTCGCATTTGCGCTTCCAGCGAACAAACTGGAACGGTCAGGTTTCGTTCGACGGTTCCACCTCTGAACGTTCGTGCGTTCTGGATCCTCTGAAGAAAGGGCAAGGCCCCCAGTATCGGCCGACGCGGCTGAAGGCCCTGTTCCTTAAGGAAACGTTCGGCGCTGATCATATGTCAGGCTTTGTCGGCTTTTGAAGTTTTGGACGTCTTACCATCATCCGGCGCGCCCGCGGCGTCCTCCGCCCCATCGTCCTCGGCGAACTGGTCGGTAGGTTTGATCAGACCGAATGCCGCCTTGACCTTGTTCTCGATTTCCTCTGTGAGTTCCGGATTGTCCTTGAGGAACTGACGCACGTTTTCGCGTCCTTGCCCCAGCTGGTCGCCCTCATAGGTGAACCACGAGCCAGACTTTTTGACGACGTTGGCCTGCAACGCCATATCAAGCACGGAACCTTCCTTGGAGATGCCCTCGCCGTACAGCACATCGAATTCGGCGGTCTTGAACGGCGGAGCCATCTTGTTCTTAACAACCTTGACCTTGGTACGGTTGCCGACAGCCTCATCACCGTTCTTAATGGTCTGGATACGGCGGATGTCCATACGTACGGACGCGTAGAACTTCAATGCCTTGCCGCCGGTGGTGGTCTCCGGATTACCGAAGAACACGCCAATTTTCTCACGCAACTGGTTGATGAAGATGGCGGTGGTACCGGCTTGCGCCAGCGCACCGGTCATCTTACGCAACGCCTGACTCATCAGGCGCGCCTGCAGGCCGACATGGCTGTCTCCCATCTCGCCTTCGATTTCCGCTTTCGGCACCAAGGCCGCGACGGAATCGATGACAATCACGTCAAGCGCGCCGGAACGAATCAGCATGTCGGCGATTTCCAATGCCTGCTCGCCATTGTCCGGCTGAGAGACGATCAACGAATCGGTGTCGACGCCCAGCTTACGGGCATAGACCGGATCGAGCGCATGCTCGGCATCGATGAATGCGGCCACACCACCGGCCTTCTGGCATTGGCCACCACATGCAGCGCCAATGTGGTCTTACCAGAGGATTCCGGTCCGTAAATCTCCACAATACGGCCTTTAGGCAGGCCGCCGATGCCTAATGCCATATCCAAAGCCAAGGATCCGGTCGGAATGACCTCGACATCCTGTTCCGGGCGGTCGCCAAGTCTCATGGCCGATCCCTTGCCGAAGCTTTTCTCGACCTGCGCGAGCGCTGTGTCGAGCGCGGCCTGACGGCGCGGATCGATTCCATTCGCGGACTTGTTCTGTGCGGCGTTCTTTGCCGCGCTCGTCTGTGCCATGACTACTCCTTGTTGTTGACCGAGACGAATGAATGGATTCACCGTAAAACCGCATCATCCATCTGCGCAAGTTCAATCGGCCATTGTGGTCGAAGAACATGCATTTCGACACGCCGAAGACCGCTTTCCCTTGAAATTCCAGCATTCTGAAACTTCGCGGCGAGCCGTTGACGACCTGCCCAATCCGTGCTTCTGTGGATAACTATACCCCATTATCCGAACATCTGTTCGAAATCGGTGTTTTGCGATAGCCGAACTCCGCCTAACGCACCGGCATTGGTGGCGCGTTATGTCCTTTCCCCAACGTTTGGAGTCAGGAATGTTCATCTGGTCGCACAGAACGTTCCATACCACGCGGGGCTCCTCCCCCATTTCAAGCGCTTCGACGGCCGTCAGACCGTTCAATCGATCAAGCACTTGGTCGCGTGCGAGCGCGCGGCCATAGCTACGGCCGAGTACCTCTTCAAGCAACTGCCAAAATTCACGTTCCTGCACGCGCCCAAGTGTACACAGCAAGCGCAACCAAAAGAAACGCCCGACGGAACAAGCCGCCGGCGTTAGACGTCCAACAGGAATCAGATTGCGACGGAATCGAGATAATCGGCGACCATGCGCAGCATCTGCGCCGTGGAGACGCCCAACGATTGCGCAATCGAGCTCAGCAGCTCGGAGCTGGCCTCTTTTTGGCCACGCTCCACTTCGGAGAGGTAGCCCAACGACACTCCGGCCTTTTCGCTCACCTCACGCAACGTTTTGTGGTCATGGGTGCGCAGATCGCGCAGTACATGGCCGATGGCCTCGCGAAGCATACCTCTCTGGGTTCGTCGGTGGCTTCCGTGGCTGCGATGGATCGTGCGGAAACGCGTTCCGCGTCTTCCTCCCGCCATATGCGGGTCAATGCGGCCTGGCGCTCGTCTTTGGCCTTTTTGGCGCGCGGGCACGCAGCACCTGCTGCTGGGCGAACATCACCGCGCGGCGCTGGGCTGGGGTGAGTTCCCTGACGCGGGCGTTGCCGCTTTGCACCGTGGGAACCATCGCCTTGAGTTCCATCTGTTCCTTGGTGAGTGTCATCGTGTCCATGCCGCCAGCCCCTTTCGCTTTTCATACGTACGTCCACTATGGTCAACACCCATATTCGTGGATTATTCCTGTGAAAGTGCTGAAAGAGTCCTCAGTTTTTCCAGAATACATTGCACGGTTTCGTGCCGCACGGCTTCCCGATCACCCTTCAGACGCAGCTCATAAGCAGCTGTTTGACGCGCACGAATGCCATTGAAGCCACAGGCAGGGAGCAGCCGATGTACACCAGGCCGGCAGGTTTGTCACCATCCGGTCCTGGCCCTGCAACACCGGTAGTGGCCAAGCCGATGACACAGTCTCCATCCTCGGTCTGTCGGTATAGTTGCGCGGTTCCCGCAGCCATCTGCCGCGCCACTTCGGGGGGACCGCCCCTTCTCGGGCCAGCAGGTCGGCATTCACGCGAGAATCTTCGCTTTGGCGCGAATGTCGTAGGTCACCGCCGAGCGAGGAACACTTTCGATGCGCCTGGTATGCGTACGAAGGCGTCGGCGAGTAGACCTCCCGTCAGTGATTCGGCGGCGGCGATTTTGAAATGGTTGGCTTCGCAATAGCGTAAAACGGCTGCGGCCAGCTCATCGCATTGCGATTGGCTGGCCGCGGTCGACGAATTTTCGGATTCGCTCATCGGGATTTACTTGGTTTCCTTTTCGGATTTTGCGGTCTTCTTACGTCCGCCGAACGTGTTGACGAGGTATTCGCCGCCCGAATACAGGCATAGAATCAACGCCAGGTAAATCAGGGCGTACGTGATCGTGTAATAAACGGTCATCCACAGCGGAGTGGTGTTCATGCCATCAGCGAGGCTCCACATCGGCAGCATGAGCATGGCAAGGCCGATGCACTGGCACAGGGTCTTGTACTTGCCGGCTTGGGATGCGGCGATGACCTTGCCGCCGGTGTCGATGACGAAGAAACGCATGATGGTGATGCCGATCTCACGGATGAGGAACAGCGCGGTCACGACCCAGCCGAGCACTGCGTTGCCGAATTCGTTGAAGATGGCGGCGACGATCAGCGTGCCGCAGGTGAGCAGCTTATCTGCGATTGGGTCCATGAGCTTGCCCAGTTCGGTGACCTGGTTATATTTGCGGGCCATCCAACCGTCGAGCTTATCGGTGCAGGCGGCGATGATGAAGATAATCGCCGCCACCCAGCGCATAGTCGTGTTTTTGGTACCCCATGCGCCTGCATGACGTACAACGCCAGGAAGATGACGACCAGGACGATACGAGAGAAAGTGACGATGTTCGGCGGGGCGTTCCACCCGTCAAGCAGGGACGATTTGCGTTCTTCTTGCTTTTCCATACCGTTCACGTTACCCCGATACCACTACTTGGCGCAATGCGTGCGGTTGTCGCGTTCCATCATCGCGTGTCCGCAGCGTCGGCCGGCTGGGTAGAACCTGCGGTAAGCGATGAGGTTTCGCCCTTGATGAAGGCGAGCACCTGCGGCAGATCCTGCGGTTGGACGAGCACTTCGCGAGCTTTGGAGCCTTCGGACGGACCGACCACACCACGCGATTCAAGCAGATCCATGAGTCGGCCGGCTTTGGCGAATCCGACACGCAGTTTGCGCTGCAGCATGGAGGTTGAGCCGAACTGCGTGCTGACCACCAGTTCCGCCGCCTGCAGCAGCACGTCCATGTCGTTACCGATGTCCTCATCCGGCTCGATGGCCTTCTTTTCGGCTCCTTGGCCATCTCCTCGATATCCTCGCGATAATGCGGCTTGCGCTGGGTTCGCACGAACTCCACCGCGCGACGGATTTCGGACTCGTCGACCCATGCGCCCTGCACGCGGATCGGCTTGGCCTGGCCCATCGGCAGGAACAACGCGTCACCTTGGCCGATCAGCGTTTCCGCACCGGTGGCGTCGAGGATGACTCGCGAATCGGTGGCGGATGAGGTGGCAAAAGCAAGTCGGGACGGGATGTTGGCCTTGATCAAGCCCGTGACCACGTCAACGGACGGGCGCTGCGTGGCGAGCACCAGATGCACGCCGGCGGCTCGCGCGAGCTGCGTGATGCGCTGGATGGAGCTCTCCACGTCGTTCTTGGCCACCATCATAAGGTCGGCCATTTCATCGACGACCACGAGGATATACGGGTATGGTGCGACCTTGCGTTTGGAGCCTGCGGGCGCATGCACCTTGCCAGCGCGCACGGCAGCGTTGAAGTCCTTGATGTGGCGGAATCCGAAGAATTCGAGGTCGCTGTATCGTGCGTCCATCTCCTTGACCACCCATTCCAAAGCCTGTGCGGCCTTCTTCGGATCGGTGATGATCGGGGTGAGCAAATGTGGAATGCCCGCATAGGCGGACAGTTCGACTCGTTTAGGATCGACCATGATCATGCGGACCTGGTCAGGCGTGGCGCGCATGATCACGGAGGTGAGCATGGAGTTGATGAAGCTCGACTTGCCGGAGCCGGTGGCGCCAGCCACCAACAGGTGGGGCATCTTGGTCAGGTCGGCGGTCACGAAATGGCCTTCCACATCCTTGCCGACGCCGGTGAGCATCGGATTCGGATCGTTCCGGGCCTTGTCGGAGCGCAGCACGTCGCCCAGCACCACGGTTTCGCGGTCGGAGTTCGGAATTTCGATGCCGATGGCGGATTTGCCTTCGATCACCGACAGGATGCGCACGTCGGAGCTGGCCACCGCGTAGGCGATGTTCTTCTGCAGGTTGGTGACCTTCTCGACCTTGACGCCAGGGCCAAGCTCCACCTCATACATGGTGACGGATGGTCCGCGCAGGAAGCCGATGACCTTCGCATCGACGTTGAACTGTTGGAAGGTACCGGTCAGCGCGCGGATCACACGATCGTTCTCCGGAGTGTGCGCGGCGTGCGGCGCGCCCTTCTTCAGAATGTTGAGGTCAGGCAGATGATACGGTCCCTCGGGAATGTCATCCGCCGCTTCCCCGTCAACGGCAGCAGCCGGCATATCGTCAAGGACTCGCCGGTCGCGGCATCCACCATGACTTCCTTGCCGTTGGAGGTGCCGTCCTCGTCGATGACGGCCCATGGGTCGTTTGGAGCGACGCCAACCGGCTTGATTTCGCTGGACGCACCGGCTCGGCGACGCTGGGCATGGTGCCGCTCGCGGTGCCGATCGGCGCGGACGAGAAGGAGCGTCCGCGACCGTTCTGTGGCATGGCCGTGGTGCCGGACGGCGCAGCGGCGGAATAATCATCTGAATCATAATCATCGGCACGATAATCGTCCGAAGAAATGCTGCGTGGCGAATCGACCTGTTGGTACGGCTCGTCGACGATGGTTTCCGCGGTCTGTCCGTGCCGTTCGGCGGCATTAAGAAACGCTTCGTCGCCGGCGTAATGGTCAAGGTCGCCATCATCGACGTTCTTGCTCTTATGGGATGCGAAGCGTTGCTTCATACGCGTAAGGAAGCCCGGCCTATCGTCGTTTTCTCCATCCGCATCGGTGCCGTCGTGGGCGGGAACGCCTTCGGCGAAGGCGAGTGTCGTGCCCCCAACGCGGACTTCGTTCGGAAACTGTTCGGCCTCATCGTCAATGTCATCACGGTTTTTAGGCGTTCCAACAAACTTGGCCGCCAGAGCCTTCGCCTTGTCCGGTATCTGCGTGACCCGGGTATGGGTAATCAACAGCAACGAAAACAGGATGACGACTACGAAAATCGCAATGGAAAAGCCTTTGGAAAGCCCCCACGCCAACGGACAGCCAAGCACATAGCCAAGCAGGCCGCCTGCCCGCTGCAGCAAAGACATATCGAACTTCTGGGAGTCGGAGGCAATCGCCGCGTCAAGAATAGAGCAGACAGACCAGAGGATCATGAACCATCCGAGGGCCATATGGAGGTTCTCATCCTTGTTTTGCGTCTTGCGCATCAGACTGAACACCACAAGCGCCAGGAATACCGGCAGAATCACGCTGGTCAATCCGAACAGTCCGGAGGCCATGGCATGTAGGACCTGTCCGAAAGCGCCCTGGACACGGAACCATTCGGATGCGCAGAACAGCACCGCGAGAATGGCCATGATGAAACATGCGATGTCGCGGCGATATTTACGCAGTATGCCGGCGATCGGAGAGGAATCGACCTCGTCCATGACTTTGGTATCGCCGGAACGCGATTTGCCTGCGGAACCCTTGCCGCCTGATTTCGGGTTGGAAGATGCTGTTCGTGCCATAACAGAACTCGATTTTACCCATGGGCACCGCCATGGCACGACGACATCCGATACTTATCGAAAGTTTTTGCCGTTCACGCCGTCAGGCGCTTCGGCTAGACGATATCGCCAAGATGATGCTGCGTGTACGCATCCGCCTGCGCGTCGATCGCGTCGTAATCGCCGGCGTCGGCATGCTCGATGATGGCCATGGCATTGCCCAGCAGCGCGGGGTTGAGAGCCTGCAGCCAGTGGATACGCGGATCGCGGCCAAACCATCCCATCTGTTTGCGTGCCAGACGCTTCGTCTTCTGCGCGATGCTCATGAACGTGTCATTTAAATCGCACAGGCCATCCAAATAGTCGACAACCTGCTGGTATCCAAGAGCCTTGCCTGCGGTGATGCCAAGCCGGGGACGGATACGCTCCACTTCCTCGACGAAACCGTTCTCCAGCATCTGCTTGGTACGGATGTCGATGCGGCGGTCAAGTTCCTCGCGCGGCAAATCAAGGCCGATCTGCACGGTGGGAATCACATACCGGTAATGCGGCAGGCTCGCCGAATACGGCCGGCCCGTCACTTCGATGACCTCAAGCGCGCGGATGGTGCGTCGAGGATTGTGCGGATCCATGCGGGCCGCGGCTTCAGGATCCTTTGTCTTGAGCTCGTCGAACAGCGCACCGGCGCCTTCGACCTTTTCACGTTCCTCGAGGCGTTTGCGCACCTCTGGGTCAGTGCCAGGAAAGGAAATGTCGTCGATGGCGGCACGGGCGTACAGACCGGAACCGCCCACGAGGATAGGGCGCACTCCCCTGGCCTGCAGTTCGGCGATTTTGGCGCGGGCGATCTCCTGGAAACGTGCCACGGACATGGCGTCGTCCGGTTCGATGATGTCAATCAGGTGGTGCCTGACCTCGGCCTGTTCCTCAGGACTCGCCTTGGCGGTGCCGATATCCATGCCCTTGTACATCTGGTAGGCATCGGCGTTGACGATTTCCGCCTGCTCGCCCTTGGCCTCCAACGCTTGGCAATGGCGATGCCAAGTCCCGTCTTGCCGGACGCAGTGGGACCGACGATGGACACGACCTTACGGGTTTCGGGCTTGCTTTCAGTGGCGGACGGCATAGGTTTGCCCCGCTTCCGGATTCGGATCGGCGATGAGATTGTGGCGTCCCGCATGGGTGACGGTGGCGGTCACGAAATCACCCACCTGCGGCATCGACTCGCCTTCCGGCACGCCGACATGCACCAGCACGCCCGTCTTCTCACGTCCAGTAACACGATGGGTGGCGGCATCCTTCTTGCCGGATGCGCCGGTGACCATCACCTCGACGTCACGGCCTTCGAAAGTCTTGAGATTCTCTTCGGTGATACGTTCCTGCAGCGCCACAAGACGTTCGAACCTGTCCTGCACCACGTCATGCGGAACCTGCTCCATCTCAGCCGCCGGCGTGCCGGGACGCGGCGAGTAGATGAACGTGAACGCGGAAGCGAATCGCGCCTCCTCCACCACGCGCAGGGTTTCCTGGAAGTCCTCCTCCGTTTCGCCGGGGAAGCCGACGATGATGTCGGTGGAAATCTGCGCGTCCGGCATGGCCTCGCGAATCTTGCGCAGAATGTCGAGGAACTTGGCGGAACGGTAGGAGCGGCGCATCGCACGAAGAATCCTGTCGGAACCCGACTGCAACGGGAAATGCAGCTGGTGCATGACGTTCGGCGTCTCGGCCATTGCTGCGATCACGTCGTCGGTGAAGGCCGCGGGATGCGGCGAGGTGAATCGTACGCGTTCCAAACCGTCAATCTCGCCGCACGCGCGCAGCAGCTTGGAGAAGGCAAACCGGTCGCCGATGCCGTAGCCGAAGGAGTTCACATTCTGGCCCAGCAACGTGACTTCCTTGGCGCCTTCGTCCACGCATTGGCGGATTTCGGCGAGGATGTCTCCGGGACGGCGGTCATGTTCCTTGCCGCGCGTGGTCGGCACGATGCAGAAGGTGCAGGTGTTGTTGCAGCCTACGGAGATGGCCACCCAGCTCGACACCTTCGACGCACGGTCGGTTGGCAGCTGGCTTGGGAAGTAGTTGAGTTCCTCCTGCACCTTCACCTGCGCATGGCCTTCGATGCGGGCCTGGTCGAGCAGCTGAGGCAGGGATCCGATGTTCTTGGTACCGAACACGGCGTCGACCCACGGGGCTTTTTTCGCGATCTTCTCACGGTCGAGCTGCGCCATGCAGCCGCCGACCGCGATCTGCAGGTTCGGGCGTTCCCTCTTCAATTCGGCCCACAGTCCGATGGTGCCGTACATGCGTTCGGCGGCGTTTTCGCGCACCGCGCAGGTGTTCATGACGATCAGGTCGATGTCATGGTTGAGATACTGTTCCTCGGTGGCGGGCACGTAGCCGTCGGCCTCAAGCACGCCGGCGATGCGTTCGGAATCATGCACATTCATCTGGCATCCGAGCGTATGCACGTAGAACACGCCCTTGCCGCGCGTGGGGGTATCGTTCGCCGCCGGTTCGGCCAGTTTCGAGGCACGCTCCGCCTCGGTCATCATGTCTTCGTTCATAACGCACCATGCTAACGGCAGGGCGGCACAGGCGTTTCGGAACGCGGGAACGCCCCGTTCTCGGCGCAATCGCAGGGCATTGACCCTCTTCGATACACAGCATACGTTCAGTTTTGCGGAAAGCGAGGCGGTACACTGTTCTTCCGTGATACTTGACAGGCAAAATCGAATTAACACCACCGAATTGCAGATGCGTCTGAAGAACGTCGACGTCGGCGAGGGATCCCTTTCCCCCGAACAGATCACCGAGTTCATCGACCAGATGCAGGTGTATGAGGGTGCGATGTACGAGATCAGCACCAAATTGGAGATTCTTGACTCGGAATTCCAGGTGCGCTTCTCCCATAATCCAATTCACCATATGGAACGCCGTCTCAAATCGCTTAACTCGATCCTCGCAAGCTGCAGCGCCGCAACCTGCCGTTGACCGTCGACGCCATCAAGGACAACCTGTTCGACGTGGCGGGCGTACGCGTGATCTGCAACTACCGCGACGACGTGTATTCCGTGGCGAATTATCTGTCCGCGCAAAGCGACATCCAAGTGCTGCGTGTCAAGGATTACATCAAGAACCCGAAGCAGAACGGTTACCGTTCGCTGCATGTCATCTACGCGGTGCCGGTGTTCCTGTCATCCGGACCGCACTACACGCCGGTAGAGGTTCAGCTACGCACCATCGCCATGGATTATTGGGCAAGCCTGGAGCATGCGCTGCGGTATAAGACGGATCTGCCGGACGCGAAGCTTGCCGAGCATTCGCAGACGCTGTTGGATTGCGCGCGCAGCCTGCAGAACATCGAGACGCAGATGCAGAACATCCATCGCGACATCAACAGCGCCCCGCGTGTGGGTGAGGCGCCGCAGGCGGACTGATGTTTTCGGAAAATGGCGATTGACGGACAAATCATTGCCTGTCAATCGCCATTTTTCGACGATATCGAACGTTATTCGCGCTTACGCAGCAATCGTGGTATTTTCACCGGAACCTGTGCGAGCACGGTGCCGATGAAAATCAGCGCGCAGCCGATGTAGCTCGTGTGGTCATGACTTCGCCGAGCAGCAACGCGCCGCCCACCGCGGAGAAGAACGATTCGAGCGACATGATCACGGCCGCGCGCGACGGCGGCACCAGCTGCTGTCCGACCACCTGCAACGTGTATGCCACGCCGGCCGAGCCGATGCCGGCGTACACGATGGGAAACCAGCTTTGCATGGCGCCGGCCCAGTCGATGGAGCCTTCGCATAGGGAGCCGATCCAGCTCAGCAGCGCGGTGGTGGAAATTTGTCCGAAGGACAGCAGAATCGGATCCATCTTCTGTCCGAACGTGTCGATGACGAGAATATGGCCTGCGAATAGAACCGCAGTGGACAACAGCACCACGTCGGCAAGGGTGATCGAGCCGAATCCGTCGGTGATGCACAGCAGATAGAAGCCGACCACGGCGATGGCAACGCTGACGATGACGTTCATGGTCACGCGGCGGCGCAGAATAAGGAAGGCGAGCAGCGGCGTCATGACGATGTAGAGCGCCGTGATGAAGCCGGAACGGCCTGCGGAACCGGAATAGAGGATGCCGTATTGTTGGACGGTGCTGGCGGTGAACAATACGATGCCGCAGATGACGCTGACGACCACGGGATTGCCCAGGCATTTCGGCATGGCCACGGTTATACCGTTGCCAAGCGTGACGGTTGGACACTCATTCGATTCACGGCGTCGGCGTTCCTGTTCGGCGATGCCTCGACGGCGGAACCACAGCAACGGTATTAATGACAGCGCGCCCAATGTGAATCGCGTGGCCCCGAAGAACAGGGGCTCATGGAGGCCATGCCCTGCACTTGGGATACGAATGCGAAGCCCCAGATCATGGCCGTCAGAACAAGGCAGGCCATGCCGCCAATCTCTTTCCTCTGCATGAGCCACTACCCTATGGCACGTTTTTCGCCGACAGAAAAGCCTGACCATATTCTGGTCAGGCTTTTGTTTGAGGGTTCAGCGCAGAGGACGTCGCGGGATTTTTCAGTCGCGATCGCCGAAGAGCTGGAGAATATACAGGAACATGTTGATGAAGTCCAGATACAGGTTCAGCGCGCAGATGATGGAGACCTTCTTGACCATGTCCTCACCCTGGCCTGCGTACTGGGCGAACAGCGCGCGAGTAGCTTGGGCGTCGTAGACGGTCATGCCGGCGAACAGCACGAGGCCGATGGCGGAGATAACCATCAGCATGGTCTGTCCGGGAGCGAAGATCATAAGCAGCACTTCGGCGACGATCAGCACGATGAGGCCGACCAGCAGAATCGGACCGGCTTTGAGCATGTTGACCTTGGTGGTCATGCCCAGCATGGTGAGCGCGAAGAAGAAGCCGGCGCACAACGCCAGGGAGATGCCGATGGTGCCAAGATCATACGCCATGAAAATGGTGCTTAGCGAGAAGCCCATGATCGCGGCATACACGTAGAACATGACGCGTGCGGTGCTCGGCTTGATCTTTTCAATGCGGGCGCAAGATAGATGGCGATCACGATTTCGACGACGAACGGCGCCCAAGCGCCAATGACGCCAAGCGACTGGATGAGCGCGATGTAGGCACCGGTGGCTTGGGTGAGGATGGCCACAGCCGCGGTGACGAGCAGGCCGATGGTCATCTCACCGTAGGCACGGGTGACGGAAGCATGTTCGGCACGCTCATAGGAGTATGTCGCCTGAGCCGGAATGGTGGCCGCCGGAGCGCCCTGCGCATACATGTTCTGCGGCGCGTACTGGTATTGGTTCTGACCGTACGGATTCTGGCTGTACTGCCCGTACGAATTCTGGTTCGGATTGTATTGGTTCTGCCCATACGGCTGGCCGTTGAATCCATTGGCGTTGTTGCCTTGGGGCTGCTGACCGAATGTCATAATCGCTCCTTAACTCGATTACGCATCACAGTACGGTACTTTTCTGACTATTTCATGAGAGCCCACGTCTTACGGTGCCGAGCTGAAACTACCGGCACCGTATATCCAATGCGCAATCAGACCGTGAACTTGTGCACCACTTTCGCGCTATCGTTCAGGTCGAACAAATCAGTGACGTCGACCGTCACTTCGGAATCGTCTTTCAAGGTATATCCAATCGTCACGGTTCCGGTGGCTCCGGGCTGGACTTCGGCGAAATCAGAATTGGAATCGTATCCGGCAGGGTTCTCGCTGTAAATGGCGGTGTCGAGAGCTTGTCCATCTTGGAACACTTGCGGGCTGGCGAGGACCGCAAACGAATTGTTTTTATCCGTGTTGTTGGTCCATTCGAATGTGACCAACACCGTGGGCTGATTGTTATAGTCGTTGTTGCTACGTACCGCGGAGACGATTTTCACATGCATGGTCTTCAAATCGCCTTCCATATCCTGATCGCCCTTCGGCTGATTTTTTGCGGAGCCTTTTGCGGATGATTGTGAGCTTGACACGCCGGTGGCCTCGTCTATGGCCTTGCTTGCTGCGGACTGCATGGCCAGAGTAATGACGATGGCCAACACCGACAGCACCGCAGCGACAATCGCCAATGCCTTGCCGCGCTTTTTACCGCGGAACGTGCCGACCAATGCCACAATCGCAAGAATCACGCCAATGAAACCGAAAATCGCAGCAATGTTGTTGATAATCGGAATGAAGCTCAGCACGAAGCCAAGCGCGCCGAACACCACGCCGACAATGCCGCACACAGTCAGTCCCTTCTCTTCCTGATAGACCGGCTGCAGCGGAGGCTGGGGTTGGATGGGTTGCTGCGGGGAAATGTAGCCACTCATGATCGTTCCTTCTTCTCGAATCGGTTGAGACACTTTCGAGAGTACGGAGCCGAGCGCGTGGACGGTATTGGACGAAAGGCCATTCCTGTCTGCCCTTTGAGGCGCGCGAAACGCACGGAAGAACAATGGCGTCTTTCGGGAACGGGCCCAATAATGGTAGCTATGAGCGAGACGACGAATTCCCCAGCCCCCATCGAAGTGCCAGTACGCACCAGAATCTGGCAAAGTGTGGTGATGGTGGTTTGCGCGGATTTCATGTGCATGGCGCAGACCGCGTTCGCCTCGCAACGTTTCGACCAGGATTCCGCCGCATACGTTTGGATGGTGTTCTGCGTGCTGCTGTCGTTCGTGGTCGGTCTGCTGCTGCTCGCCCGTTCCCGTTATCCACATGCCACATTCGTCGCCGCATGCGTGGCCGTGCTGGTTTTCCCGTACGATTCCACCATCGCGTTGATGGCGTTGACCGCGCTGTTGGCTCGTCGCAATGACACGAGGACGACGGTTCGTGCGATCGCGGCGGGCGGCTTCGTCACACTTGTGGCGCAGGTGCGTGATACGTTGCGCCCGCCGGAGGCGTCCATCTGGCATATGGTGTTCGCCAAACCGGATACCGGCAGCCAATACGGCACCGACCTGGTCATGCTCGCCGATGAACGCACCATCGTCGTCACCGCCGTAGTGGCGGCATTACTGGAACTGGCCATCGCGACTTTGGCGGGATTGCATATCCGATCCCGCGCTTGGCATCGCTGGCAACGGCCAAGGCGGACGCGGCGGATGCGCAGGTGGCTCAACTCAAAACCGCGATCGACAGTCAGCAGCTGGCCGACGCAATCGCGGCCGAAGCGCATGACACGCTCGCCCATTCGCTATCCCTGCTGGCGTTGAATGCGAGCGCGCTGCAAGCCGAGTCGAAACGGCTCGTGGCCGAAGCGGAAAGCATGGAGCCCATCAGCTGGCCGAACAGACCGGCCGGATCGCGGAGAAAACCGAGGAAATCAGAAAACAGGCGGCGGGCGCTTTGGACGAGGCGCACAGCGTCATCGACATGCTGCGCCATCCGGAGCAGGCGCGTGAGCAACTGGCGCCATCCGACGAAACGTCCCTGACCCGTGAATCGCTGGATGCGCTTATCGGAGACGCACGTGCCGCCGGCATGCGGCTCAACACGTGGATCGACATCCAGCAATTGGGCCAGCTCAACAGGGAAACCGGCAAAATCGCCTATCGGTCCCTTCAGGAGGGACTGACCAACGCGAGCCGCCATGCGCCGGGATCCCCGGTATCGTTGGAACTCACCGCCAATCCCACCGCAGGCGTGCACGCGCATGTGTCCAATCCGACCATTCCAGCCAACGGTACGCATCTCGACACGAATGCAAAAGACATGTCTCGGACTGGCGCCGGATTGCCCGGACTGGCGGAACGCGTCCGCCAGTCCGGCGGAACATGCCGATTCGGTTTTGACCCGCAACACACGTTCCACATGGACGTGCAGCTACCATGGGTTGAGTGAGCAGCAACGAGAACAGCAACGACAGACCGATAACAGTTGGCGTGATCGATGACGATCCGATGATCTGCCAGCCATGCGGCTGATCCTCGAAGACTATTCCGCAGGCAGGCTCAATGTTGTTTTCACCTGCACCGACGGAAGCCAGGCGATTGACGAAACCACCGGACATCATCCGGACGTGGCGTTGATGGATATCGCCATGCCCGGCATGGACGGCATTGAGACGACCAGGAGGCTGCGCGCACTCCCCCGTCCACCGCATGTGCTGATACTGACGTCGTTGAGTCCGAGCGGAACCGTGGAACGGGCCATTGAGGCGGGCGCAGAAGGGTTCGTCTCCAAAACCGACGCGCCGGAGGAAATCATCCGCCGCATCACCGACGTGTGCGTGGGCCTGCCCCAGTTCAATCCGGCCAGCCAGCGACAGCTCATCAACGATCTCAATACTCAGCAGCCGCAATCGCGCCGCGATGAGCGCGCGCCATGCTTGACGCTCTGCCCGAACGGGAGCGCGAGGCGGTGGTTCTTGCCGCCGACGGGTACACCAATGCCGAAATCGCGAAACGTATGTTCATTTCGGAACGCACCGTCAAGGCGCACATCTCATCCGCGGGAGACAGATTATGCATGGGCCGGGTACAGATGGCGCGTTTGGTTGAACGTGCGGATCTGCCGGACCAATTATGAGGCGAAGGATTCTACGGCAGTGGAGACTCCGTTACGTCCATGAAACGCCGGTGCACCCCCTCCCATAAACTAGAAAACAGTATGCCGCACCTGCGGTGCAAACGTTATCAATGAGGGATGGCGGTCGATATGGCGATCAGCGCGACGGAAAAACCCCTGGGCAAAGTGTTCACTTCCGATTACCAACTCACCATCCCTTCGTTCCAACGCGCGTACACGTGGCAGGCGGAGAACATCGAACAGCTCGTCAACGACCTTCAGGACGCCTGCGCCGACCCGGACACGCCTTACTTCCTCGGCTCGCTCATCCTCGTCAAGGACGGCCCCACCCAATACCAGGTCATCGACGGCCAACAGCGCCTCATCTCCCTGTCAATCATCGTCTCCGTGCTGCGCGAACTGGAAGACGACCCCGACCTCATCGACAGCCTCAACGACCTCATTTTGGAACCAGGCGACAAACTCCGCGGCATCAAAGCCGAGCCACGACTCACCCTGCGAGAACGCGACACCGACTTCTTCCGCATGTACGTGCAGGAAGGCGATTTGGAAGGCCTGTTCGATCTGAGGGACAACGACATCGCCTCGCACGCGCAACGCAACATCGCCGTCAACACCCGCCGCACATTCGACCTGCTCGCCGCCATGGACGCCAAAGACCGCCGCCGATTCGCCTCATACCTGGTCAACGGCGTCACCCTCGTCATCGTCACCACCGACGACCTCGCCGGCGCGCACCGCATCTTCGACGTGATGAACATGCGCGGCGTGCCACTGACCGCATCCGACGTGTTCAAAGCGAAAACCATCGCGGAAATATCCCCCGCCGCGCGTAACGCCTACGCCACACGATGGGACGACATCATGGACCCGCTCGGCGATGACTCGCACACGCTCGAAGAGTTCTTCTCCGACCTGCACCTGATCGTCTCGCACAAGGCCGTCTGCACACAGCTGCTTGAGGAATTCCGCAAAGACGTGCTCAAACCATACGTGAAGAAACAGAACGTCATCTCCTTCATCGACGATCTGCTCGCCCCTTATGCCAACGCGTGGCTCATCCTCAACCGTCCGACCGACGCCAACCTGCCAGACGACATCGTGGCCATGCTCGTCTCACTCGCCGACTACCAGACCACCGACTGGAAACCCGTGGCCATGTGGGCGCTCGTCAACTCCATCCGCAACCTCGGCAGCGCCAACGCACAAGTGTTCTCCACACCCGGAAATATCGGGAACGAAACCACGAACGCGCACGACGAACGCCTCCAATTACACGACATCGACAGACTCCACGACGTCTCGCCACACTCGAACGCGTCACCGGCGTCGACAGCCTCAACCGGCAAAGCCCACTCGCCCGACGCACACGCGCCGCAAGCGCCATCCGAGACCTCAACAAAGGCCATACCCTCCAACAGATCCGTGGATTCCTCATCACCGACGAGGACCGACGTTCCGCACTCGCGCATCTACGTGGCGAGTTGCAGACCAGTCCCGCCATGAAGAAACTTCTGCTCATCCGCGCCAACGAGCAGAAGGCCGGCTACCGCATCACCCGACCGCGCAGTCTCAAAGCGTTGCCGATCATGCCCGAACAGGTCAGCGCGAAATCCGATTTCGCCGCTTGGCCGGAGTCGGTGCGTGACCATTGGGCAAACCGCATCGGCAATTTGGTGCTTAGTCAGGCCAACGAAACCCAAGTCGCGCCACTCGCCACGTATGCGCAGCGGCGCGACCGCATGCTGTTGTCGGCAAGCTCCAGACGTTTTCCACTGACAGCCGAACTCGCCAATATCGCCGAATGCACACCACAGACGCTGCAATACCGGCAGGATGAGATGGTTCGGCTCATCGCCGACCATTGGAATATTCGTTACGATGCCGACGATACGGATTTGTCGACGTTGAACGAGGAGACGCTCAATGTGAAAGCTACGGCCTCCTCTCCCACGTCCAAACGCGTCAGCATTGCCCAAGTGCTGGAAGCCGGGCTGCTTATCGCCGGAGAGACCTTGGTATGGGAGCGTCCCCGCAAGGGCGAACGTTGGGTAGCGACCGTCACTTCCGAAGGCAAGCTGCGCATGGATGACGGCAGGAGTATGCCACGCCTACTGCCGCGGCGCGTGCCGTTGGCGGCTCATCAGCGGTCTTACCGTGTGGAAACGCACGTCGAATGGCCAGAAACTGAGTGACGTTTGGAAGGCGTATCGTCTGCGCAAGCACTGAGGACGCCGAACGACCAGATGGTCAGTCTCAACCAGCCGGATTCAATCAACCGGATTCAGCCGGTCAATGCCAGGCCAGCCATTCGACGGCGAGTTTGGTGCGATTGGAGATGTTGGTTTTGGCAAGTATGTCGCTGATGCGGTTGCGGACCGTGCCTTCGCTGAGAAACAGCCGTGACGCGATCTCACGATTGTCCAATCCCTCGGCCACAAGTTCCAGCACGTCCAATTCGCGTTCGGTAAGGCCGGCGAAACGTTCGGATGGTCCGCTGGAATCGGGGTTCCGAGATCCTTGAACTGCCTGCGCATCATCATGCGACACAACGCGATCGACTGATGAGGATTCGTCTGATGTCGTGGATTGCGGACTGACCCGCAGCTTGCTCAACACTTCGGCGCCCATGACCACTTGTCCGGCCATGACGGCTTGCACCGCGGGTATGACGGACGAAACGTCCTGTTTGATCAAGTAGCCTTTCGTGCCTATTTCCAACGCTTTGGCGATGTATGACTCGTCGGCGAATGTGGTGAGGATAAGGATTCGCGCGTTCGGATGCGCGTCAAGAATCGCCTCCGACGCTTGCAATCCATCCATTCCCGGCATCTGCACGTCGACCAGCAACACATCGGGGCATCCATCTCATATTGGGTCACCGCATCCGTGCCGGTGTTGGCGGTCCATGCCACATCGGCGGTGCCGGTGGCTTCAAGAATCGTGGATAATGACGAGCAGACGATTGGATCATCGTCTGCGATCGCGACATGCATTAATGCGCTCCTTTCTCCGGTTGCGTCATTTCCGAGCCACTCGCCGGCTTGGGGATGGATACGAACACGCGCCAACCCTCGTGATACGGCCCGCAAATCGCGGAGCTCCCAACGCACGAGCCCGTTCCTCAATGTCCGAAATGCCGATGCCTGTGGAATCGTCCGGTCGAATGAACTGCATGGCGACGGCTTCAGCAGACGATCTTCTCACGGTTCCATCATCCTGCACGCACAGCTGCCACAATGCGGGGAAATCGCGCAGGGTGATTGAAACGTTCCTTGCCTGACTGTGTTTGACCGTATTGTTCAACGCCTCGCGAATCGCAGTGGCGAAGCAGCGGGACACGGCCGCCGGCGCTGAATCGATGCCGTTGACCAGCCTCACCCGCAAGGGGCCGGCGCCGTCCATGCTGTGCGCGGCCGTCTCAATCTGCGAAGCGAAATCCGTACCTTCGTCTTTCAAATCATGCACGGCTTTGCGCACCAAAGTCATAGCCTCGCTCACCGTGTCATGAATTTCACAGAAACGTTGGGCCGATTGTTCCTGTCCGGCAACCTGGGCCACCACGTGCGCCGCCTCGGTCTGCATGATGGCTCGGGTCAGCATGTGGCCGACATTGTCATGGATCTCACGTGCGATGCGTGTGCGTTCGGCAAGCGTCGCCGTGCGTACGGCCAACGCACGATCCTCGTCGTTTTCGGCGATCTGCGAGCGCAGGCGGCGAATCTGGTCGCGGCGGGAATCCTGCAATCGCCGCACTTCGCGGGCGAGGTTCGCGCAGCGCGCGCAAAGCAGACCGGCAGCGAATCCCAGAACCGTTTGGAGCACCATCAATATGATGATGGACAAGTCGGATGGAACGTGCGAGCCAATCGAACGGAAAATCACTATCGTCATGGGAAGAAGCCACAGCCATCGCGGCACCAACGCTTGCAAGAAGCGGCTGCCATCGACACCAGCGGACGATGATGCCGCGTTGAATGCTGCGATGGGAAGCATCAGATACCACGCCGGCACCAGGCATGCGCCGCAGTCAAGCATGACAATCAACGTCATCGCAAGCCACGAACCCGACGCGTATTCCCCCACCGCGGCACAACACACCGCCACAAGCGCGCCGCACATCAAGTCGAGGCCGACGTCTCCGGATGCGTATACGCCCATGATCATGCCCATGGCCAGGAACACGGCTTGGAACAACAACCGTTTCATGCCGCCTCCCGTCCGCCGATTCGTGTCTGATTGGTTCGCTTGCTTCCAGAGTAATGCACATGGCGCACGGCACAGCCGGCGGCATCAACGAAGGTGACATTTGTCATGTTCGAAAGTGACATCATTCCGGCAATTGTGACTACGCGCACCATGTCGGGGGCATCCGGCGGCACGACAATGGAATCAGAGGCATGGAGCACGAGAAAGGAGCTCGTCATGGGTGGACGCATGAATGACGCTGCCGATGCGGTCAGCGCGGTCAAGGTCTCGAAACTGGTGAAACGTTACGGAGACATGCTGGCGCTCGACTATTTCGATCTCGACGTGCATCAGGGGGAAATCTTCGGCCTGCTGGGGCCTAACGGCTCAGGCAAGACCACGGCGATCAACTGCATACTTGCGTTGCTCACGTTCGATGAGGGCACTGTGCGCGTGTTCGGCGAGCCGATCAGCCTACCAGCTATGCGTTGAAGCGGCGTATCGGCATTGTGCCGCAGAACGTGGCCGTGTTCAACGAATTGACCGTTGAGGAGAACATCGATTATTTCTGCTCGCTGTATGTTTCCGACAAGGCAAAACGTCGCATGCTCGTGGACGAGGCGTTGGATTTCGTAGGATTGCGCGATTACCGTACCTATCGTCCGGCGAAACTGTCCGGCGGTCTGCTGCGTCGTCTTAATATCGCCTGCGGCATCGCCCACAAGCCGGATCTGATCTTTTTCGACGAGCCGACCGTGGCCGTCGATCCACAAAGCCGCAATGCGATTCTCGAAGGTATCCAACGACTTAACCGCGAAGGCGCGACGGTGATCTACACCAGCCATTACATGGAGGAGGTCGAGCAGATCTGCGACCGCATCCTCATCATGGATCATGGCCGGCATCTGGCTCTTGGCACCGCGGAGGAACTTAAGGCGATGATCAGCACCGGCGAACGCATCAGCATCGAAACCGATGATCTGGGAGGCGCTCAGATTCGGCCGATACGACGCTTGCGCGATTGCGCGCATTGCCGTTCGTGACCAACGCCGACTATGACGGCCATGAGCTGACGGTGAACTGCCGCCAGGGCGATCACAATCTCATCGACGTACTGCAGCTGTTGGAGCACGAGGGCACGAATATCGGGCATCTCTCCAGTCGCCAGCCGACGCTCAATGATGTGTTCCTGGAACTGACCGGCACCGCGTTACGCGACTGACTTGGCTTGCAAGGCTTGTGGCAAATCGAAAGGCATGTGACATCATGTGGCAGACGTTACTGATCAATCTCAAACTGCATTTGCGGGAGAAAACGCAACTGTTCTGGCTGTTCGCCTTCCCCATCATCCTGGCCACCATGTTCAACGGCATGTTCGGCAACATCGCGGAAAGTTTCGAGCTGCACACACTTGACGTGGCCGTGGTCGAAGACAACGCATGGAAGACGTCCTATGGGGCGCAGACGCTGATCGAAGGCATTTCATCCGAATCGTCTGCATTATCGGACAATCACGTGAAAGTGAGTGCCGATGGCAAGAATGGAACGGGACTCATCAACACGACCAAGGTGGAATCGATTGCGCAGGCGGAACAGCTGCTGGCCGACGGCACCGCGCAAGGCATGCTGCGAATCGATGACGGCAGATTGCGATTCTCCGTCTCACAGTCGACGCAATCGTCCGTGTCCGATGTGATGGCGTCGAGCAGCGGCTTGGATATTTCGCTGACGGTGCTGGGCAACATCGTGGACCTGTACAACCGCAACACCGATGTGGTGGTGGACATTGCGAAGCACAACCCCGAAGCTCTGATGAATGGCAAGGTGACCGGCAGCATCGGTTCGGCGAATGGCTATACAAAGGAAATCCAGCTGACGAATTTTAAACCGAGCGGTACGGCACGATATTACTATGCACTGCTGGGATTGGCCGCGTTGATGGCCATGAGCTTCGCCATCAACGTAGTGACGATGACGCAGGCGAACCTTTCCGCTTTGGGTGTCCGCCGTTCCGTTTCGCCGCTTCCGAAATCGCAGCAACTGCTGGCTGGATTCCTGTCCAGTTGGCTGTGTTCGTTCCTGAGTCTGACCGTGGCCATGCTGTATATCCGGTTCGTCTGTCATATTTCGTTGGGCGGACGTGAATGGGCTGGTGTGGGAGCATGTCTCATGGCTTCGTTCGCGGCGAGCGCATTCGGCACGTTGCTTGGCGCGCTGCCGAAGATTCCAACCGGCGCAAGCAGGGGCTGTGCACGGCGATCGCCTGCACGTTGTCATTGTTCTCCGGACTGTACGGTTCGTTCGCCATGCAGTTGAGCGACTTGATCGCCCAGCGCACACCGGTGCTGAGTCTGCTCAATCCGGCGCAGCAGATCACGAACCTGTTCTACGACATCCTCTATTACGACAATTTCAAACCGTTCTTCACCACCGCCGGCATCCTTGCCGCGATGAGCCTGGTCTGCCTTGCTGCGGCGACCGTTCTGTTGAGGAGGCAACGCTATGAATACCTGTAAGACGGCGCTGAGAATTCTCAAATCACGCAAGATGTACCTGGTCATCTATTTGGGGTTCATCGGCATCATGATGTTCGCCATCAGCTGGCAGATCATGCGTGGCTCGATGACGGGTGCCGATGAGGTGTTCCATCCCGATACGGCACGTGTGGCGGTGATCGACCGCGATGGCGATGCCGATGGTATTTCATCCGCGCTGCGTTCCTATCTTGCGTTGGATGGCGAGATGGTGGACCTTGCCGACGATTCCGAAGCGTTGCAGCAGGCCGTCGCTTCGAACTATGTCGATTTGATCGCAATTGTGCCGCACGGCTTCGCTTCGGATTATCAGAAATATCTGGATGGTTCGTCAAATGACCAACCGACTGTCGAAACCGTTGTCAGCTACACTTCCGGAGCAGGCTCCTTTCGCAGCTGGAAGTCAACGAATTCCTGTCATTGACACGCACCGCGTACTTGGGTCAAGCCGGGAAGCAGCAGTCGATGGAAACGGCCATGCGGACGGCGTTGGATACCGCGAAAGCAGATGCCAAGACGTCGAAAATAGCGGTGGTGCAATCGCCATCCGCAGATACTGATAATACCAAGCCGGCGGCATCCGCATTCGCCGGCACCATCAAAACGGGACTCTATCCGTTGCTGCTGGTCATGCCGATCTGCACGTTCCTGGTGATTGGCACCTTCAATGACAGTGAGATTCGTCGCCGCCTGTATTCGTCGCCGACGCGTCTGGTGTCGTTGCAGATGCAGGAGATGCTCACCTGCGCCGCCTTCGGTTGGTGGTGTGCGTGGGTTACACGGCGGCGACATTGGTCTTGATGGTGGCCGCAGGAGTGCCGTTCGACGGGATTACATCCACGAATGTGGCTTTGACGTTCGTGTCGCTGCTGGCGTACACGTTGATGGCAATCGCCTGCGGTTTCCTTCTGGGGTCGGTTGGTTTCTCGGAAATGGCGGTCAATGCGTTCGCCAACGTATTCGGTCTGCTGTGCATGTTCACGTCGGGTATGGCATTCCCCATCGATATGATGCCCGAACCGATGATCATGATCGGCAAGCTGCTGCCGGGATGGTGGCTGTGCGTGTCCATCGACAACGTGTTCGGGCTTGGCACGGCGGCCGCAACCGGTGTGGATTATGGTTCTTGGGCATCGTCGGTCGGCTTGGTGGCATTGTTTGCAGTGGCGTTCATCTGCCTTGGTCTGGCATTGGGGCGTATCCGTCGCACACGCCCGTCCTTGGCCTCCCCCACCACCACGCAGTTGGCCAAGTAAATCCCCAAGTGTTCCGTTCCATCGGCCGAGTCCCGATGGAACGGAACATCCGCCTTTGCCGTAGGCTCTCAATCAAATCGGATGGAACCGGACGAAATCGGACTAGGCTGAAAGCATGATCGACCACATTACACTTCATGTTTCGAACGCGGAACGCAGCATCGCATTCTATACGAAAGCTCTGTCTCCGCTCGGATACATTCCCAAAGCCCATCACGAACCGACCATCGGTTTCGGCGTGGATGACGGCACGCCCCGTTCGGATTTCTACATCTCCCCGATGGACGGTCCGGCGCAACAGCCGATTCCCACGCATATCGCCTTCCGCGCAACGAACGAACAAGCGGTACGCGACTTTTATGAAGCCGCGATCACGGCAGGCGGAATGGATAACGGCAGACCCGGACCACGTGCCTACCATTCCGGGTATTACGCGGCCTTCGTGCTCGACCCCGACGGCAATAACATCGAAGCTGTCACAGACTGGTCGCACACAAGCCAATCATGAAATCGGCCGCCGAATCGCAAAAAGTCATCGGGTGACATTGCGCAGCCAACGGTACTTGCGGTAGTGCAACAACGCGGGAACCATTTTGATGCATTCGTCGGTGTTGAGCAGCGCATACACCACCAACACGGGCAGTTTGAACACGAACGCGGCCAACAGCCCGACCGGCACCACAATCAGCCACATGACGATGGCATCGCACATGAGACCGAACTTCGCATCGCCGCCGGCTGGAAAAATACCGGCGATCGTCAGATTCGTCATGCATCCGCATGCCGCGTAATATGCGCAGACGAACAGCATGACCGACAGGTACCGTGTGGCTTCGGGCGTAAGGTTCGCCCATTGCAAAGCCAGCGGACGCGCCGCGACAATCAACAGTCCCGTCGCGGTACCGACCACGGCCACCAGCACGCACATCCTGTCGCCCATCGCCTTCGCCTGTCGGAAATCTCCACGTCCCAGCAGATTGCCGACCAAAATGCCGCCGGCATTGCCCAGACCAAGGGACAGGCACACCAGCAGATCCTTGACGATATTGGCGATGGAATTGGCGGCGACTGCGTCTGCACCCAAATGTCCCATGATCACGGTGTACATGGTGAAACCACATCCCCACACCAATTCATTGCCAAGCACCGGCAGGCTGTATTTCCAGAAATCCTTCTGCAACGGCCCATCGGGATGCAGCACATGGCCAAGTCGCAGGTAGGGGCCACGACGGGTCGCCACGACCGACCATGTCAGCTCAATCGCACGCGAAATCACCGTGGATATAGCCGCGCCGAAAATGCCAAGCGCGGGAATGCCGAGACTGCCGATACCGTAAATCAGCGCCGCGTTCAACACGACGTGCACGATCACGCCAACCGTGCTGACCGTCATGCCCATCACCGCGGAGCCGGTGTTCTTCATCAGACACAGGTACATCTGGGACAGGCCGATGAACAAGTACGACAATGACGAAATCCGCAGATATCGCGCGCCAAGCATGATCAGCGTGCCGTCATTGGTCATGATGGACATCAACTGTTCCGGCACGAGCAGTGCCGCCAGGAAGAACGCCGTCGACAGCATTCCGGCATACAGCATGACGAATCCCAGCACGCGTTCCACCGCGTCACGGTTGCCGGCACCCCAATACTGCGCCACGAGAATGCTCATGCCCAGGGTCAGGGCCGCAGTGAACAGGCTGAACAGGAACTGGAACTGCGTGGCGAGCGAGACGGCGGCCAACTCGTTTTGCCCTACCCCCGACAACATCAGCGTGTCGGCGCAGGACGACAACGACAGCATGAGCTGTTGGAAAGCGATAGGCAAAGCCAATTTGAATACATGGCCGAGGAATTCCCGGTCCGGCATGATGGTGCGCACGATAGTCTCCATTGGAATACAAGCCCGTTTCAGACGACGGGCAAACGAAAACGTCGGGATATGTAGGCCGACCAGCCTTATCCCGACGTTGGGCCGAATATTGGGCGAGGTTTTACAGCGAATCCTTCCATGCGCGGTATTCGGCGGCCTTGCCCTCCCAGTATTCACGGTCCGCATCAGTGATCTTGCGAATCACATGGCACGGGTTGCCCACGGCCACCGAATGGGATGGGATATCCTTGGTCACCACGGAGCCTGCACCGATCACCACATCATCGCCGATGGTAACGCCCGGACAGACCACCACGCTGCCGCCGAACCACACGTCATTGCCGATGGTGATCGGACGGGCGCCTTCCGGACCGGAAGCGCGTACGGCCGCATCGATTGGATGGTATGGCGTGTACAGGCCGACGCGCGGGCCGAAGAAGACACGGTCGCCGATGGTGATTCTCGCCACGTCGAGGAAGATGCAGTCCATATTGGCATAGAAGTTGTCGCCGATATACGTGTTGCAGCCGTAATCGCAGTTGAATGGCGGTTCAAGGAACGCGCCTTTGCCGAGTGAACCGAACAGTTCGCGGAACAGCCTGTCACGTTCCTCGAACGCGTCGTATGCGGACGTGTTGATGGCGTGCACCAAGCGGCGTTTACGCATGTTCGCTTCACGCTGCATGTCACCGCAAATATACAATTCGCCGGAAAGCATGCGTTCCCACTCGTTCGTAGGCACCGCCGCATTATCCACGGCAACGGCCGCACCTTCATTCTCCGCCATTGAAAGCTCCTTGTGAATCTGTTTGTCAATCGTTTGACGTCCTTTGACACCATTCAACACCACCAACATCGACGGCAGCACTCGCAATGTTGTAGAATCATCCTTGTTCTTTGCATTATCTACCGTTTATTAGAGTAGTCATGAACACTGCCGATGAAGACGCACAGATGGAACGGGACGAATGGGCCTCCCGTGAGGTGATGCCCATCACCAATTGGGGTCGCCGACCCGATGGTTCGGAGATAGTGCAGTATGACGCGCCGATGTTCTTCTCCTTCACCGAGCATTCGCTGCTCCACCAGTACCCCCATATGCGTGCGGAATGCCATTGGCATGTCGACCTTGAACTCACCTACATCATCCATGGGCATATGTGGTATTTCGTCAACGGAGAAACAGTCCGGCTCGATGAGGGGCAGGCGATTTTCGTCAACTCACGTCAGTTGCATTACGGTTTCACCAAGGACGGTTCCGATTGCGAATTCTCCTGCACGTTGCTCAATCCGGCTAAAATGTGCGCCTCATTCGAAGTGTACGACCGTTTCATCGCGCCGTTGATGGCGGAGAACACGATGCCATATGCCGTCATCACCGACGACACGGCCCCCGGTCGGCGGCTGCTCGCCACCATCCGACAGCTTCATGCGGCGAAATTCGGTCCGCTGGAGCGGTCAGAGCGGTCAGCCGAACCGTTGCCCGCCGACGATATGACGCTAACCGACGATACCGAGGCGTTGACGGTGCTCAGCTGTTTCTATGCGGTCGTCCGCGACATACTGGCGATCGCCGGCAGTCATTGCGCGACTTCCACAGCGCCGCACCCCCGCATCGTGACGCTACGCAAGATGATCGATTACGTGCAGAGATATTACGTGCGTCCGATCACCTTGAAGCAAATCGCATCGGCCGGATCGGTGGGACGCACCACTTGCGCATCGATATTCCGCGAATCGCTCAACCAGTCGCCGATCGAATTCGTCAACGACGTGCGCGTGCGCGCCGCAGCCAACCTGCTGGTAACGAGCTCGCTGCCTATCGCCACGGTCGCCAAACAGACCGGTTTCTCATCCGCCAGTTTCTTCTCCCGCACCTTCCACCGGTTCATGGGCGTCACCCCCATCACGTACCGAACCACGCATACCAAGCGGAAATCCGAGGAATAAAAACAATCGGCTGCATGCCCCACGCCGTCACGCATAAGGACACGCAGCCGATTGCGTCACATCAAGCTGGAAACGGACACGTTCACTTCCTCTTCAGTCCGCGGGCGATGGAGACGTTGCGCACCTCGACCGTGCCGTCGGTGGCGAAGACGCCCAACGACTCGCCCGGACGCTCGTACATGCGCACGTTCAACGCCACCCCATCCACGTACAACGTGCCGATGGTGTCGTCGACGACGAGACGGATGTGGTACGTATGCCCCGCCTCGAGGCCGATGTTCATGACGTGGATTGGCTACAATGTATTAGACAGTCCGATGAGGGACGAATGACATGAGATTGGAGGCCGACGATGGCCGACCCGAAGCATCCCCGCCACTACGAGGAGTCGTTCAAGCGGCAGATCGTGCAGCT
>ENA-OQAS01000171-OQAS01000171.1-human-gut-metagenome-genome-assembly--contig:-NODE-171-length-34422-cov-9.486806_pt1 | contig 34422 bp, 44 predicted proteins | sample MGYA00242733_ERZ504523 | MGnify/ENA primary metagenome ERZ504523 (study PRJEB26092, sample SAMD00036239) | human gut metagenome | host: Homo sapiens | study: EMG produced TPA metagenomics assembly of...
ATGTCGTCGTGGATAACCACGATATGGTCCGGTTCGATCTGGTAGTAGGCGCTGATGGAGGCGACCGCGTTGCCGGATTCGTTCATGTAGGTGAGTGGCTTGGCGAGGAAGAATTTGACGTTGCGGCCGGATAGGTTCATCACGCCTTTGCCGAGCATGGCGAGTCCCTTGTGGTCGGAGAAGTTGACGGACCAGCGTTCGGCCAGCACGTCGGCGGTCATGAAGCCCATGTTGTGGCGGGTGCCTCATATTTGGAGCCGGGGTTGCCCAGTCCTGCGATCAGCCAGAAATCAGATGCCATAATAATCGTCCATTCCTCTGTGTTCTTGCGTGCTCTCGTCTTGTTTAACCGCACAGATTCTACTGTCAGGTGCTTACAGGTCGAGATGCCAGTAGCTCATGTCGCGCATGGTTCCGGTGGAGTCGGTGGCGGCTTGGGGCATGAGTCCGAATTGGGTGAATCCGAAATGTTTCATCAGTGCGATGGATCCGCGGTTGTCGGCGAAGATGATGCCGCAGGCTTTGCGCATGTGGCGGTTTCGGCATTCGTCAAGCAGTTTGGCCAGTGTGAAGGTGCCCGCTCCCCTGCCCTGCCATTCGGGGGCGATGTAGTAGGCGAGGTCGGTGACGCGTCGTAGCCGGCGCGGTCGTAGAACACGGACAGCGCGGAGAAGCCGATGATCCGTTCGCCGCCTTTCGTGGCTGCATCCGTGGCAGGCACGGTGGTGACGAACACCGCATATGGATCGTGGTGCGATTCCACCATGCCTTGCGTTGCGCGTAGGTACGTGGCGTGGTGTCGGCGGACGAGCCGCCGCGGATGACTGCCGCGTTGTAGATGTCGGTGATCGCTTGGATATCGTCTTGCGTCGCGATGCGGAAAGAATAGTCGGCCATGCGCCCAGCATACCCGGCGGCGAACGACAACAGGGGCCGGTTCCTTTGGAAGGAGCCGGCCCCTGCGTATTTCATGAAGGGAATCGGACGGGAATCACTGTTCGAGTTCGATGGCCTTGTTCAGTGCTTCCTGAAGCTGCTTCTGAGCGTCGCCGTAGGCGGACCAATCGCCCTTCTTCATGGCGGCATCGGAATCCTTCATGGCCTGTGCGGCATCGTCGAGTGCCTTCTTCAGGTCGGCGCTCATCGTGCCGGACGAATCGCCATTATTGCCGCCGGTCTTACCGTCGGTATTGGATGGCGTGTCCTGCTTGCCGTCAGTGTTGGTCTTGCCATCGGCGGAATCGTCGTTCTTAGCATCCTGCTTGTCATCGGTGGTGTCGCCCACGTTTTCGGCGTCGCCTGCGGACGCGCCGGAATCGCCGCCGAACACCTGGTCGAGAGCCTCGTCCAGCGTGTCGGCGAAGCCGACCTGGTCGCCGAATGCGACGAGCACCTTCTTCAGCAGCGGGAAGCTGGTGGAGCCGGACGATTTGACGTACACCGGCTGCACGTAGACCAGGCCTCCGCCGAGAGGCAGGGTGAGCAGGTTGCCGCGCTGCACATTGGTCGAGCCGGATTCGAGCAGGTTGAGTTCCTTCGACACGTCGGCGGACGCGTTGAAGTTGTTCTGCGCCTGGCCGGGGCCCGGCACGTTGGAATCCTTCGGCAGTTCCTGCAATCGTATGGTGCCGTAGCTCGAGCCGATTTTGCCTTTCTCGTGGCCCGCGTCGGAATCGACCGACAGGAAGCCGGTCAGGATTTCCCTGGTGGACGAGCCTGCGGGAATGTACGACGAGGTCAGCGAGAACACCGGTTCGCTGGAGCCGCCGGTCTGCAGCGTCAGATAGTACGGCGGCTGCAGGATGTCTCGCTGTTGCGCCTGCTGCGATTCGGTCGGGTCGACGGGGGTCTGCCAGAAATCCTCTCCGGAGAAGAACTGGTTGGCGCTGGACACGTGGTATTTGGCCAGCAGTTCGCGCTGCACCTTGAACACTTTCCGGATATCGCATGTGGCTCATCAGGTCGCCGGAGATTTCCGACAGCTGGTGGTACTGGCCGGGGAAGATCTTCTCCCAGGCTTTGATGACCGGGTCGGACTGGTCCCATACATACAGGTCCACGGAACCGTCGTATGCGTCCACGGTGGCTTTCACGGAATTGCGGATGTAGTTGGCGTTCTTCGAGTTCAGGCTGCTTACCGTGTCGGAGGATTCCGTGGTGGAGTCCTTGGTGGCCTCGCCCAAGTCGGTCATCTGAGAGTATGGGTAGCGTCCGAAGTGGTGTAGCCGTCCACGATCCACTTGACCCGTCCGTCCACCACGGCCGGGTATACGCGGCCGTCAAGCGTCAGATACGGCGCGACTTTGGCCACACGTTCCTTCGGGGAACGGTCGTAGAGAATCTGCGAATTGGAGTTCACACGGTTGGAGAACAGGATCTGGTCGGAGCCGAAGCGGATGGCGTACAGCAGTCTGGAGAAGATGTTGCCGATCTTCGGACCGCCATCGCCCTTGAAGGTGTTGGTGGCGCCTTCCGAACCGGTCGGATAGTCGAATTCCCAGGATTTGGTGCCTTCCGGAGCGCCTACGATCGAATATTCGGTGGCGTTCGGAGAGAAGTAGATGCGCGGCTCGTACTTTTCGGAATCGGTGAGCTTGCCTTGGGTGGGGATGCCCGCTTCGAAGAACTTCGGCTGGCCGTCGGCGGTCACCTTGTTGCCGTAGGCGGCCACAACGCCATAGCCGTGCGTGTACACGGTGTGGTCGTTGACCCAGTTGCGGTTGTCGAGACCGTCCAGATCGAGTTCGCGCGCGGCGATCACCGTGTCCTGGCTGACGCCGTCGACGTCGTATTTGTCGACCGCGACGGTGTCGGCGAACGTGTAGTACTGCTTGGACTGCTGCAGCTGTTTGAACGTCGGGGAGATGATCTGCGGGTCGAGCAGGCGGATCTGAGCGGTGGATTCCGCGGAATCGGCCAATGCGCCTTCCTCGCCTTCGGTGGTGGCCTTGTACTGTTCGGCCTTCACCTTGTCCAAGCCGTACGCGGCGCGGGTGGCGTCGATGTTGCGCTGGATATAGGTGGATTCCATTTCCTGCGCGTTCGGATTGACGCGGAAGCGCTGCAGCAGCACCGGCCAGGCCACGGTAAGCACCAGGCTCACCACGATGGCGGAGGCGATGGCCACGGTCGGCACCTTCCACGCCTTGAGCGCTTCGGAAGCACGTGCCGCGATGGGTGCGGAACCTTCCAACGTATGGGATTTCATAATCCACAGGCCCAGTATCACGCCAAGGATGGCGGTGATGGCGGCCATGATGAACGTGACGGGGATGGTGGCGTTCACCGTGGTGTAGGTGCGCCGGTGATTCTGCTGCCTTCCTCGGTCAGGTGCGAGAACACGCCCAGAACCTGATTGGCGGCCCAGGCGAACATGTTGAGCATCAGCAGATGCCGATCTGGCGGCGGGCGCGTTTGGTGATGCGGAACAGGCCATGGCCGTTCACCGGCATGGTGATGCGGATGCCGCCCATAAGCACGTGGGTGACGATGGAGAAGATGATGCCAGCGAGCAGCAACAGCGAGACAGCGGACATGATGAGTTTCAGTCCGGGCAGCACGAACACGTAGAAGCCGTTGTCGATGCCGAACTGCGGATCCTTGGTGCCGAAGCTTTGCGCGTTGAACATGAGCAGGATTTCGGACCAGTTCGCGTTGAACTGGGAGCCGAACACCAGTCCGACAATCAGGGAGATGACCACGGCGATGCGTCGAGCGCTCTTGGAGCTCACGCTCTTGCCGATTTCGATGGTGTCGCCGTTCACGCGGATGGTGGAGCCGTCCGCAGCGTCGGGACGCGCCCATATCGCCAGCGTGGCGGAGATGAAGCCGACTGCGGCGATGAGCACCGCGTACGCCAGCCAGAGGCCGACCCTGGTGCCCAGCTGCGTCCAAATCACGCTTTGGAAGCCGAGCTGGCTGTACCACATGACATCGGTGACGAACTGCGCGAGCGCGAAGAACAGTCCGATGACGATGGCGAGCGCCAGCACCACGCCGATGAAGATCTTGCTGCCGTTCGACGGTTTGCGCGGACGGTTCGGCTTGCTGGTGATGCGGGGCCCGAAGGTCGTTTCGGGGGAACGTTCGACGATGGTTGCGGACCGTCCCCTCCGTCGGTTTCGACGTTGAGGATGATCGGATCGTCGTTGCTGGGTTTGCGCGGATTCTGCCTGCCGGCACGGTTCGAGCCGCCTTCGGGATCGAACATGGGACCAAACATATCAAAGAAAGACATGCTAATAGCCTAGCGACAGGCGAGGAACGCCGTTAAGCCGCCAGCCGAACGGATCTGGCCGTGGGCTGAATCGGCTGTTCCGTGGCATGTCCGCATGAAGGGAACATATGGGGAATGCCGGCATGCCATAATGGCGGTATGAAGAAGGCTCATGGGTTTTTCACACGATTGGTGGCTGCCTGCTGCGTGGCGATGCTGCCGGTCACGTTGGCCGCATGTTCCGGCGACGCTTCCCCATCGGACGCCGCCACCGCAGCTTTTTCCACTCGCCGGCCGACGGTCACGCATGATTCCCTCGACAAGGCGCAAGTGCCGTCCGTCCGCGACGATTCGCCGCATGCCAAGGCGGTGCGGGCCGTGGAGTCCATGAGTGTCGAGGAACGGGTCGGGCAGCTGGTTATGGCGCCATTGTTCGCTGGTTCCGATCCGTCATCGTTGTATGACCTCATCGCGAACAGGCATGTTGGTTCGGTCTTGATCATCGGCAACTGGAATTCGGGGACCGCCGGGGTCGCGGCCGCCACATCCACGCTGCAATCGTATGCTCCGGGCGACAACCAGCTGTTGATGTCCACCGATCAGGAGGGTGGTCTGGTCCAGCATCTCAAGGGGGCCGGGTTCGATACCATGCCTTCGGCACCCAGCAGCGCAATGGATGTCAGCCAGTTGAGGCAATCGGCATCCGCATGGGGCACGCAGCTCAAGGCTGCGGGCATCAATGTCGATCTGGCGCCCGTCGTCGGCACGGTGACCGTGGACCGTTCGTCGAACGCCCCGATTGGCGCGCTGTACCGTGATTTCGGTCTTGATCCGGCCGGCAATGCGGACCATGCGAAGGCGTTCATACAGGGCATGTCCGATTCGGGGGTAGCAGCGCCATCAAACATTATCCGGGTTTGGGATCGGTGACCGGCAATACCGATTTCACCGCGAACGGCATCCTCGACACCACCACCACGTTGGATGGTCCGGAAATCAGCGCGTTCAACAGCACGTTGGAGGCAAGCCCTTCGATGGTGATGATGTCTTTGGCCACATATCAGGCGATCGATCCGAATAATCCGGCCGTGTTCTCATCAACGCTGGTCACCGGCTATCTGCGCGGGAAAATCGGCTTCCAAGGCGTCGTCACTTCCGATTCCCTGTCCGCAACGGCTTTGAGTGGCGTGCAGCCGAGTGATTTGGGTGTGCGGCTGGTCGAAGCCGGCGGCGATTTGGCATGTATCGGCGCCTCTTCCTACGTGCAGCCGGTGTTGGACGGATTGAACGCCAAAGCGGCCGGCGATGCGACGTTCGCGCGGAAGGTGCAGCAATCCGCCATTCGTGTGATGACGCTCAAATACGAGATGGGGCTCGCCAGGTAATCGCAATGCCAAGCACAGGCGGAAGCGTCTTAAGAGAAAACCAGCTGTACCAGCAGCATATAGACGGCGGTGCCGCCGGCGATCGACAGCAGCATGTTTCTTTTCCATATGTGCAGCAGGGCGATTGCGATAATCGCCAACAATTCGGGAATGCCGTGGCTGCCTGACGTCAGGTGCACTCCTTTGAGCGAGTACACGACGAGCAGGCCTGTCATGGCATACGGCAGGACGGTGCCCAGGTAGGTGATGAAACGCGGCGGTTCCTTCGATTCGGGGAACAGCAGGAACGGCAGGAAACGTGTCAGCATGGTGCCGAGCATCGCCATGATGATGGTGATGACGCCTTGCCACGTGGTCATGATCATCATGCGTTCGTCTCCTTGTCCGCGTTGTTCGTTTCGTTCTCCCCGTCCGTCTTGTCGATCTTCAGGTCGTCCAGGTATGGCCGCAGCAGAATGAACATGACGAGCATGGCGACCAGGGATGGGATCATGAAATTGTCGGCGCCGAACACCCCCAGACAGATCGCGGGCACCGCTATGCCGGTAAGCGCGGCCATGTGGCTTTTGCGTTCGTGGTCAGCCATTGATCCACGAAAATGACGGCGAACATGGCGGTCATGATGAAGTCGAGACCGGAGGTGTTGAAGGTGATGCGTTCTCCAAGAAGGCCGCCAAGCGTGGCGCCGGCCACCCATGATGACTGGTTGAGCAGGCCGACGAAGAAGTAGAACCATCCGCGATCGACGTCGGCCGCAATGATGGTGCCGTTGTCGATGGCGAAGGTCTCGTCGCACAACGAGAAAATGAGATACGGCTTCTTGGCGCCCATGTTCTTGAACCGGCCGAGCATGGAGATGCCGTAGAACAGATGACGGGTGCCGAGCATGACGGCCAGCATGAACGTGACGAACGGGTTGAACGCGGACACCAGCAGATTCACGGCGACGAATTCCATGGAACCGGTGAAGATGAACGCGCTCATGCACATGGGCCACAGGAACGAAAAGCCGCGCGTGCCCATCAGCACGCCGTACGACAACGCCAGAAGGAAAAAGCTGATGCAGACCGGCGACGTCCGCGGCAACGCCGTTCTGAACGCCTTGCCCATGACGGCGTTCCTGTTCTGCGTCCGCACCATTAAATATCAGCCCTTCTTCCGTTCGCTCCCATGCTTCTCTTCTCATGCCTTCCCTTGCCGCGCCCTGATATACCCCGACGCGCCACAACGACGGCCAACATACTATCGCCGACCCCGACAAACCATGCGCAACCGTATCGACGCGTGGACATCGACGAATTACGTACAAAGCATGCGCGACGAGATTATCATGCTGCATACTGGAACGTAACGAAAAACCTTTGGACAAGGAGCATGAATGAAGACACTGGTACTGGTATTCCACCCGCATCTGGAAAAATCGCAGGTCAACCGCAAGCTCATGGACGCGGCCAACGAGACCGGCGACGTGACCGTGGTGGACGAGTACGCCGCATATCCCGACTTCAAAATCAACGTCGAACATGAGCAGGAGCTCATCGAAACGCATGACCGCATCGTGCTGCAGTTCCCGTTCTACTGGTACAGCTCCCCCGCGCTGCTCAAGCAGTGGGAGGATGACGTGATCAAGGCCGGCTGGGCCTACGGCGGCGGGCGGGCGCTCGAAGGCAAGGAGTTCATGTTGGCCGTGTCCACCGGCTCTCCGGCGGACTCCTACACGCGTGAAGGCAGCCATGTGCGCACCATGGAGGAGCTGCTTTCCCCGTTCGAGACCACGTTCCGTCATACGCATGCCACATATCTGAAGCCGTTCCTCATCCAAGGCGTCGCTACGTCCACCGATGAGCAGATCGACGCCGCCGTGGCGAAGTATCCGGCAGCGCTGATCGGCTGATTCCTCTGCCTGTTTCGGCGCGCATTTCCCGATTTTCCGCAGGGAGCCGTGTTCGTTCCAGACGAACGTGGCTCCCTGTTTGACTTCAAGTACTTGAAGTTCCTATTCTCTTCCAACAGAGCATGAAGGAGCATACGGTGAATAACACTCCAGATACATTTACATCCGCTGCGGAGCAGGACATGTCCGAAACCCGCCAGGCGTTCCTCACCGGCGAGCGCGCGGAGTTCTTCGCGCATGACCGCCGGTACGTCGATACTATTTTCGACGATGGCGAATCGCCGTTGAAGCATGCCCATGACATCGAACTGAGGTCGAGCTCGTTCAAATGGAAGTATCCGCTGTGGTATTGCTCGGATATCGATGCGAAGGACTGCACGTGGTTTGAGATGGCACGTGCGGGCGTATGGTACACGGACCATATCACGGTGGAGGATTCGACGATCGAGGCGCCGAAGAATTTCCGCCGCTGCCATGACGTGACGTTACGCAACGTGGATTTCGTCAACGCCGAGGAGACGTTGTGGGCCTGTTCCGGCGTGACGTTGGACAATGTGAGCGCGCATGGCGACTATCTGGCGATGAATTGCGCGGATGTGAAAGCCGACAACCTACGTTTGGTGGGCAATTATCCGTTCGATGGCGCAAGGAACGTGGAGATTTCCAATTCCCGTCTGATTTCGAAGGATTGTTTCTGGAACTGTGAGAACGTGACGGTGCGCGATTCGTTCATTTCCGGCGAGTATCTGGCGTGGAACTCGCGTAACGTGACGTTCGAGCATTGCACGATCGAAAGCCTGCAGGGCCTGTGCTACGTGGACCATCTGGTGTTGCGTGACTGCCGGCTCGTCAATACGACGCTCGCGTTCGAATATTCCTCCGTCGATGCCGACGTGCGCGGCACGATCGACAGCGTGTTCAATCCTTCGTCCGGCACGATTCGCGCCGACCATATCAACGAGCTGACGCTCGATCCGGCGAAAATCGATCCGACGGCCACGACGATCGTGACAGCCGACGCCGCATAACAGTAGGTAGGATTGGCGGTATGACTTACGATTTCGATACTCCGATCGACCGTTCCGGCACGTACTCGCTCAAATGGGAGGAGGCTGGCGACGCGCTGCCCATGTGGGTGGCGGATATGGATTTCCAGACCGCGCCCGTAATCCGCGAGGCGTTGCGTCGGCGCGTCGAGCATGGCGTTTTCGGCTATTCGATCGTGCCGCCAGATTGGAATCAGGCGTACGTGGATTGGTGGGGACGCCGTCATGGGCTTGCCATCGACCCGGACTCGCTGGTGTTCTGCACCGGTGTGGTGCCGGCGATCTCCAGCATGGTCAGGAAACTCACCACGCCGAACGAGAACGTCGTGATCATGACGCCGGTCTACAACATCTTCTTCAATTCGATTCTCAACAATGGCTGCCGTGTGCTTGAATCGCCGCTCGCCTATGACGGCGAAGGACATTACGAGATCGATTGGGCTGATTTCGAAACGAAACTCGCCGACCCGCAGACCACGCTGATGATTCTGTGCAACCGCATAATCCGATCGACCGTATTTGGGATTGTGAGACTTTGGAACGTATCGGCGAACTGTGCTGGAAGCATCATGTGACGGTGGTCAGCGATGAGATTCACTGCGATCTGACCGATCCGGGTTTCGATTACGTGCCGTTCGCCTCGGTGGGTGAGCATTGCGCGATGAATTCGGTGACCTGCATGGCTCCGACCAAAACGTTCAACATCGCAGGACTGAATTCCGCGGCCGTGATGATTCCGAATCCGGTGCTGCGTCATAAGGTGTGGCGAGCTTTGAACACCGATGAGGTGGCGGAGCGAACGCCTTCGCCATGGACGCCACCCTGGCCGCGTTCAATGAGGGCGAACCGTGGCTGAACGAATTACGAGCCTATCTGGCCGGCAACAAGGCGACCGCGCGTGCGATGTTCGACAAATACAACGCTTCGGTGCCGGCCGACCGGCGCATCATCATGGTCGAAGGACATGCCACCTACCTGTTGTGGGTCGACTGTTCGGCCATCACGCATGACACGGATGCGTTGTGCGATTATCTCAAGCGCGAGCATAAGGTGATGTTCTCCGAGGGTTCCGAATATGGTGGCAACGGTCATGATTTCGTGCGTATCAACGTGGCCTGTCCGCGTGCACGCATGATCGAGGGTCTTGCACGGTTCATCGACGGTCTGCTCGCGTATCGAGCACAATCGTTTCCAAAGATGGACTGATAAACCCTTGGACTGACGCATGACGGATGCGGCAACGGCCTCTTCAAGGACTATGGAAGGACGCAACATGGTGGTGGTGTTTTTCTCCCGCGCCGGCGAAAACTACGAAGTGGGCGAGGTGACGGTCGGCAATACCGCGAAGCTTGCCCAAGAGGTGGCCCGGCGGACCGATTCGCCGATGATTGAAATCGCACGTACCGAGCCTTATCCGGAACGGTACGCCGCGACCTCAGAAATGGTGCAGGAGGAGCAGCGTGTCAACGTGCGTCCGCTGTTCACGCTCAGCGGCGATACCGATGCGCTCGACTCGTCCGATACCGTGTTCCTCGGCTATCCGATTTGGTGCGGCGATATGCCGATGCCCGTGTACGCTTTTCTGGAAAGCCGCGACTGGTCCGGCAAAACCATTTATCCGTTCTGCACGCACGGCAGCAGCGGGCTTGGACGGACTCCGGAACGTATCGCCGCAATCACCAAGACGACGGTGAAGCCGGGGCTTGCGGTCATGGGGACCGACGCACAGAACAACGCAAGTAAAGCCGCCGAAGCCGTCAGCGGGTGGATCGCCAAATCCGGTCTATAGATTCGCAATCCACATCCATCCGTTCCGTCTGCTTCAGCACGCCTTCGAGTTGGAGCAGACGGATTTTGGTTTCAATGCCTCCCGCATAACCGGTGAGACTGCCGTCAGCGCCGACGACCCGATGGCAGGGCACGATAAGCGCGATCGGATTGCGGTGCACCGCTCCCCCGATGGCGCGTGCGGATACCCTACGCCCGTCCGCACGTTTCAACTCCAATCGACGTGCGAGTCCGCCGTATGAAACCGTTTCGCCGTATGGCACTTTCCGCAGCAATGCCCATGCTTCCTTGCGAAACGGCGTGCCTTCCAGCCGCAACGGCACTTCGGTCCGAGGTATGCAACCTGCAAAGTATTCGTCCAGCCATCGTTTCGCGGCGCCAATCGTCGGCGAATCACCCAAAACCGCGGAATCATCGTCCGCATAGCCTGGCTGCCAATCGAACCACAGGCCGAGCAATGCCGTTTCGTCGGTGATCAGCGTGATGCCGCCAAGCGGCGAATCGTAATGCGACTTTGTTTTCACCACTGTCCTCCATCCCTCCACAAAACACCTATCTCGCCTATGGATGGCGGATTTCGTCTTTCGACACATGTTATCTCGCTTATAGATGGCGGACGGCAAAGTGAAAAGCCGCGCTTTTTACCCCCATACGCTATCTCAGGGGGTATAAGTCGAAAAACATCCGCCATCTATAGTGGAGATAGCATCAGGCAGACCCGCAAATCCGCCATTCATAGGCGAGATAGGACCAAAACGAAGGAGTTGGCATGGGATACGCACTCATCACGGGAGCGTCCGGCGGCATCGGACGCGAACTGGCGGCGCTGTTCGCAGCGGACGGACATGACCTGGTGATCACCGCCCGCAGCCAGGAACGGCTTGACATGGTAAAAACCAAGCTCGAGCAGCGTTTTGGCGTGCATGTGGTGACGTTCGCCATAGATCTGAGCGAAGCCAACGCACCGAAGAAACTCCATGATTTCACCACATCACAAGGTATTGCGGTCGACCATCTCGTTAATAACGCAGGCTTCGCTGACTGGACGGATTTTCTCGACGCCGACTGGAACCGGCAAAACGAGATGATGCAGCTCAACATGCATGCGCTCGCCGAACTGACATATCGGTATGGCCGAGACATGCGCGCCAACGGGCATGGCAGGATTTTGAATATTTCGTCCGTCGCTCGATGATGGCAGGCCCATACATGGCGATGTATTTCGCGTCGAAGGCATTCGTGCGTTCGCTATCCGAGGCCGTGGCCCACGAATTGCGCGGCACGGGCGTGACGGTGACCTGCGTATGTCCCGGTCCGACCACGACCGGCTTTCAGAAGGCTGCGAATATGAGTGGCCGCAACTTCTTCACCATGACCAAACCAGCCACCGCACGTCAGCTTGCCACGTACGCCTACCGCAGGATGATGCGCGGGCTCAACCCTCGCCTACCATGGTCCGCTCACCAAGGCGGGCGCGCTCGCGGAACGGGTTCTTCCCCGCGCTCTGACCCGGCGAATCGCCGCGTTCATGAACGGCGGCAAGCCGCACACGCTTAAGGTTTAACGGCGAATCGCTTGGACGGACGGTAGCAGAGCAGAGCGATGCCGATGAGTACGGCGGTTGTGGCGAGGCTAATCGGGTAGACGATCATGATGGCCTCGAACGTGCGATGCGCGGGGAACACGAACGCGATCCAGGTGATGCGCACGCCGACCACGCCGATTACGGTGAGCAGCGCCGGCACCAGTGAGATGCCGAAGCCGCGCAGATATCCGGACATGACCTCGTACAGCATGCTGAACGTGTAGGCGGAGAACACCATGACGAGTCTGGTGTAGCCGACGGAAATGACCTCCGGTGTCGCATCGAACAACGCCAGCAGACTATGGCCGAAGAACAGCACGACGGCGATGGTGGCCGCGGTGGCGATGAAATCCTCCAGAATGCAGATGCCAAGCACGCGCTTGCAGCGTCCGATCCGTTTGGCTCCATAGTTTTGCCCGGTGAAGGTGGCGCAGGCCTGGCTGAACGAGTTGAGCACGTAGTAGGCGATGATTTCGATGTTGAACGCGGCGCTGGAGGCGGCCATGACAACGGTGCCGAGACTGTTGATGGCGGCTTGGATGATGATGTTGGCCACGGCGAACACCGCGCTTTGCACGCCGGCGGCAGTCCGATGCGCAGAATCTGACGCAGGGTGAACCAGTCGATGCCGAACTCGCGCAAATCAACATGGATGGCTGCGTCAGTATGAACCAGTCGATACAGCAGAATCATGGAGCTGACGACGTTCGCGATGACTGTGGCCGTCGCGACGCCCGAAACACCCCAATGGAACAATACGACGAAAATCAGTCCCATGGTCACGTTGAGCACGCCGGAAATGGCGAGTACGGCGAGCGGAGCCTGGGTGTCGCCGATGCTGCGGAAGATGGCTGTTTCGAAATTGTATAGCAGGATGACGGGCATGCCGATGAGGTAGATGCGCAGGTATGCGAGCGCCAGGGGGAACACGTCGGCGGTCACGTTGAGCATGCCGAGAAGCGGTCCGGCGAGCAATTCTCCGATGATGGCGACGATCACGCCGCCGATCAGGGCGGTGACGATGGACGTGTGCACGGCGTTGCGCACCGCTTCGCGGCTGCCTCGTCCGATGGCGTTGGCGATGACGACGTTCGCGCCGAGAGCGATGCCGATGAACAGGTTGAGGATGAGTCCGGTGACGGGCGCGTTGGAGCGACGGCCGCGACCGCGGCGGTGCCGTCGGATTGGGAGAAGTTGCCGACGATCATGATGCCGGATGCGTTGAAGAGCTGCTCCAGAATGCCGGTCGCCGCCACGGGGAGCGCGAATCGCAGGACTTTCGTCCATATGCGCCCGTGCAGCATGTCTATGCCCTGCTTGTTGTGCACCACGTTTTTGCCTCCGCCAGCCGCAGCCGGCTCGTCGTTCGCTTCCGAAGGCATTGTAGTGGCGGCACCAAACGAGGGAACCGCCATGCCGTTTTGTAGGATGCTCTAAAAAAGGGCCATGACGTTTTCGAATTCCCTTTGGCGGCGAGTGGAGCCCGCGCGTAGTATGAAAGGCATGAGTGAAACCGTTTCAACCGCATCCAACGCGGCCGACGCATGGACGAATCCGCTGCGCGACCCGCGCGATCTGAGACTTCCCCGCATCGCAGGCCCATGCAGCATCGTGATTTTCGGCGTGACCGGCGATCTGTCCCGTAAGAAGCTGCTCCCCGCCATCTACGATCTGGCCAACCGTGGCCTGCTGCCGCCGAGCTTCGGTCTGACAGGCTTCGCACGCCGCGACTGGACCGAGGACCATTTCAAGGACTTCGTCAAGGAGAACGTGCAGGCGCATTGCCGCACGCCGTTCAAGGAATCGACCTGGAAGCAGCTTGCGGCCGGTATCCGTTTCGTACAAGGCACGTTCGATGATCCGAAAGCGTTCGAGCGTCTGTCCGACACGGTCGCCGAGCTTGACCGCGACCGTGGCACGCGCGGCAACCACGCGTTCTACATGTCGGTGCCGCCGCGCGCGTTCCCGCAGGTGTCCCGTCAGCTGGCCGACTGCGGCCTGGCGAAATCCTCCGAGGGCGCTTGGCGTCGTGTGATCATCGAAAAGCCGTTCGGCCATGACCTGGCCAGCGCCAAGGAGCTCGACCGCGTGGTCTCCGAAGTGTTCGACCCGTCGAGCGTGTTCCGCATCGACCATTATCTTGGCAAGGAGACCGTGCAGAACATGCTGGCGTTGCGTTTCGCGAACGCCATGTACGAGCCGATCTGGAACAACAATTACGTCGACCATGTGCAGATCACCATGGCCGAGGACATCGGCGTGGCTGGTCGTGCTGGCTATTACGACGGTATCGGCGCCGCACGCGACATCATCCAGAACCATCTGCTGCAGCTTATGGCATTGACCGCCATGGAGGAGCCCGTCTCCTTCTCCGCCGCCGATCTGACCGCCGAGAAGACCAAGGTGCTCTCCGCCGTGCGCCTGCCCAAGGATCTGGCCGCGCACACCGCGCGAGGCCAGTACGCCGCCGGATGGCAGGGATCGCACGAGGTGGTCGGCTACTTGGACGAGAAGGGCATCGATCCCGAATCCACCACCGAGACCTATGCCGCGATCCGCCTGGACGTCGACACCCGCCGTTGGGCCGGCGTGCCGTTCTATCTGCGTACCGGCAAGCGCCTGGGCAAGCGCGTCACGGAGATCGCCGTGGTGTTCAAACGCGCCCCGCATCTGCCGTTCGAATCGACCGCCACCAAGGAGCTCGGCAAGAACGCCGTCGTGATCCGCGTGCAGCCCGACGAGGGCGTGACCATGCGCTTCGGCGCGAAGGTGCCGGGCGGCACGTCGATGGAGGTGCGCGACGTGTCGATGGACTTCGGCTACGGTCGCTCGTTCACCGAATCCTCCCTGAGGCATACGAACGCCTGATCCTCGACGTGCTGCTGGGCGACCCGCCGCTGTTCCCCACCACCGAGGAGGTCAACCTTTCGTGGAAGATCCTCGACCGATCGAGGAGTTCTGGTCGACGCTCGGCCAGCCGCAGCCGTATCGTTCCGGCACGTGGGGGCCGGAGGAGGCCGTTGAAATGCTCGCCCGCGATGGACACCGTTGGAGGATGCCGTGATCATTACCCTGCAAGACACCGAGACCCGCGAGATCTCGGCGAAAATCGACGAACTGCACGAGGAGCGCGGCGAGGCGGCCTGGGCCGTGTGCTCACCCTGCTCATCTCCACCAACGAGGCCGAGCTCGAGCATGATCTCGAAGTCGCCAACAATGCGAGCCGCGAGCATCCCTGCCGTGTGATCGCGGTCGCCCCGAGCAGCCGCAAGATCAGCCCGGAAGAGGAGCATCCCACCTTCCTTGACGCCGAGATCCGCTTCGGCTCCGACGCCGGTGCGGGCGAGATCATCGTGCTTCGTCCGCGCGGCGGTCTGGTCCGTCACGCCGACACCCTGGTGATCCCGCTGCTCGTGCCTGACGCCCCCGTGGTGGCATGGTGGCCGAACGAGGCGCCCGCGAATCTGTCGAAGGACCTGCTCGGCTCCATGGCCAGCAGCCGCATCACCGACGCGATGCACTCCTCGAACCCGCGGCGCACGATGGACGATCTGCGCCGCAACCGCTCCGCCAAGGACGTGGACATGTCGTGGACACGCCTGACCGTATGGCGTGCGATGATCGCCTCGATGCTCGACCAGCCGCCGCACCTGCCGGTGAGCAATGTGCGCGTGACCGGGCAGAAGGATTATCTGCCGTTGGATCTGCTGGCCGCATGGCTGCGACTGCGCCTGAACGTGCCGGTGATGATTGAGGAGGATCCGAACGCCACGGCCGTCACCGGCGTGTACCTGACGCGCGGCGACGGCGTGCTGAGCCTGGAGCGCCCCTCCACCGACGACGGGTTCGCCGTGATCAGTGTGCCCGGCCAGTCGCCGCAGACCATCAGCGTGCCCGCGCGCACGCTTGAGGAATGCCTGAGCGAGGAGCTTGGCCGCCTCTACCCCGATGAGATCTACAGCGAGGTCGTCTCGCAAGGACTGGATCTCGTCAAGCCCAGGCAGTAGCCACCGAGCGTCGAACCATAATACAAGGAGTGAACGTGACAGAACGTAAAACCGTCGTATACCCCAATCCGCAGGTACTGGCGGAGGCTGTGGCCGCGCGCACGCTGCTGACCATCATCGATCTGCTGGCCGAGCCGAATCGTAAACGTGTGGATATCGCCGTGACCGGCGGCACCGACGGCAACCGTGTGTTCGCCGCGATGAACGCCAGCCCGCTGAACGATGCCGTGGACTGGAGCCGTGTGCACGTGTGGTGGGGCGACGAGCGCTTCGTGGCGGCCGATGACGACGACCGCAACGCGAAGCAGGCTCGCGAGCCTGGTACGATGCGCTTGTGGAAAGCGGGCGCATGCCGGCGGCGAACATCCATGCGATGCCGGCCGATACCCGCGGCGCCGAGGAGATCGCCGCCGCCTCCCCCGAACAGACCGATGCGGTGCTGGCCGAGGCCGCCGCGGAGTACCAGCGCGAGCTCATCGAGCAGTTGGGCGAAAATCCGGCATTGGATATCGCGATGTTCGGCATGGGGCCGGACGCGCATTTCGCGTCCCTGTTCCCCGACCACGGCGAGGCCGAGATCGACGACCCGCACGTGCTGGTCGCAGGCGTGCGCGATTCGCCGAAACCGCCGCCGCTGCGCCTGACATTGACCGTGCCGATGATCGCCCGGTCGAAGCATACGTGGGTGTTCACCTCCGAAGAGCGTAAGGCCGGCGCGGTCAAGGCCGCCTTCGCCCAGCGCAACAACCCGCATGCCCCAAGCTCCTACGCCGATGGCGAGGAACTGCTCTGGCTCATTGACGAGGGTGCCGCTTCCAAGTTGTGAGGTTCATCCGAAACAGGTAACAGGTAACAGGGGTGTCCCGCGACTCATGCCGTGAGACACCCCTTTTTTTGAGTGTTGATTGATTGTTGAGTGTCGTTTTGACGCAGGTTCCCGCTGGACTGCAGCTTCGTAGGCGGTTTCGCGTTTCCGTAGGCGGTTGCCCCAAGTATCGGGGTCATGGAAAAGGCCGGTTTCCGGCCTTTTCCGCAGCAGGCTCCCAAGACCAACCACCTATGGAACGCAAAAACCACCTACGGAATCCCAATCCGCCGCCTATTTCGCCCCATAGCTTCCGAAAACCTCTCGAAAGGAGGTTAGACGATGGCATTAGACTCCCCTAGAAACGCAAATGGGATGCATCACAACCACAAGTACCATTCGTTCTGCTTACGGAGCGACACTATGCTCCGTCAATGCAACGGTACGGCAATATCGCAGCTCAGTAATATGCATATGCCAGAGGTCTTGCAATGGAACACATCGCAAGACTCTGGCATATCCGCCCTGACACGGAGGCAAGGAAAAGATCAGGCTTCGATCTCTTCACGGCCCGGTTCGGCCCACAGGGTGTGGAACGCGCCCGGCTGGTCCACACGCTGGTAGGTGTGGGCGCCGAAGTAGTCACGCTGGCCCTGGATAAGGGCGGCCGGCAGACGCTTGGAACGCAGGCCATCGAAGTAGGACAGCGAGGATGCGAACGCCGGAGTCGCAGACCGTTGACGGCGGCTTGGGCCACCACGTTACGCCAGGACTTCTCGGCGTTTTTCGATGGCGTTCTTGAAGTACGGGGCGAACAGCAGTGACACGTTGGCCTCGCCGGATTCGAACGCTTCGGAAATGCGGTTGAGGAACTTCGCGCGGATGATGCAGCCGCCACGCCAGATGCGTGCCACGGCGGCGAGGTCGATATCCCAACCGTATTCCTTGGCGGCGGTGGTGATCTCGTTGAAGCCTGTGCGTAGGCGACGATCTTGGAGGCGTAGAGGGCCTGGCGGATGTCCTCGATGAAGGCCTTCTTCTCGTCGTCGTTGAGGTTCAACTTGCCGTCGGGGCCGGCGAAGCCCTGCTTCTGGGCTTCCTCACGCAGGTCGGCTTCGGAGGACAGGCCGCGGGCGAACACGGCTTCGGCGATGCCGGTGACCGGCACGGCGAGGGACAGCGCGGTCTGCACGGTCCAGGTGCCGGTGCCTTCATGCCGGCGTGGTCGACGATGAGGTCGACGAGCGGCTTGCCGGTCTTCTTGTCGACCTGGTGCAGCACTTCGGCGGTGATTTCAATGAGGTAGGAGTCGAGTTCGGTCTTGTTCCACTCCTCGAACACGTCGCCGATCTCAGCCGGAGTCATGCCAAGACCACGACGCATCAGGTCGTAGCTTTCGGCGATGAGCTGCATGTCGGAGTATTCGATGCCGTTGTGCACCATCTTGACGAAGTGGCCGGCGCCGTTGAGGCCAATGTGCGTCACGCACGGTTCGCCTTCGGCCTTGGCCGCGATGGATTCGAAAATCGGCTTGAGGGTCTTCCAGGATTCCTCGGAGCGCCGGGCATCATGGAGGGGCCGAGCAGGCGCCTTCCTCGCCGCCGGACACGCCGCAGCCGACGAAGTGCAGGCCGCGGGCGCTGATCTCCTTCTCGCGGCGGATGGTGTCCGGGAAGTAGGCGTTGCCGGCGTCGACGATGATGTCACCCGGCTCCATGAGGTCGGCGAGCGCATTGATCATGGCGTCGGTCGGCTCACCGGCCTTGACCATGATGATGGCGGTGCGCGGCTTGGCAAGGCTGTCCACGAACTCCTCAAGCGTCTTCGCCGGGAAGAACTCGCCTTCGGTGCCGTGCTCGTTCATGAGCTTTTCGGTACGGGCGTAGGTGCGGTTGAACACGGCGACCTTGTTGCCGTGGTGAGCGAGATTGCGTGCGAGGCTGCCGCCCATGGCAGCCAGACCGACGACGCCGACGTTTGCTTCAGCTGACATACTGTTCCCTTTCATGGAGAAACGTAGTACTTTTTATGAACTTCCCCAGTGTAGCCCCGAGCGCACCCAAAGCGACAGCCCATCTCAGGGATGACGGGCCGTCAACCGGTCGCATGGTTTCAGTTCGTTTTCGTAGGCACGATGGTGCGTACGAATCGCATGGCTTCGGCTGGGGTGAGCGACGGCACGTAGGCCTGCGCGACGGCAAGCGAGATCTGCGGCAGTTTCGCCGGATCCGGATAGCAGATGTACACTTTGGCTTCATCCGGATGGAACTTGAGTTTGAAGCGGAACAGGGAGTGGAATCCGTAAGCCGGTTCCATGATGTCGGCCACCATCTGCAGCACGTGGTCGAGCACGGCGCTCTCCCCCTGTTCGTGGCCTTCGCCGCTCATGCCGGCAAGTGGCGCCGCGGACAGCTCATGAATCGCACTTCGCCTTCGTCGCGCAGCCGTTCGGCCATGCGGGCGATGAGGAATTCCATGATGCCGTTGACGCTGTCGGTACGGTGACGCATGAAGTCGAGCGTCCATCCGACCACTTTGCCGTTCTCATAGGTCGGCAGCCAGCTGGTGACGCCCAGCACCTTACCGTCCGCGTCCACCGCGTACAGCAGTTTGACGCGTGGATCGACCAGCTCGTCCACGCCACCCAGGGTGAAGCCCATTTCAGGCAGGGCCTTCTCGCCGGCCCATTGCGCGGAAATCTCACGGATCTGCGTCTGCACGGAGAACGGCGATTCCTTGAATGTGGCGAGCACGTCGGTGATGCCGTCGCGCTTGGCTTTGTTGATGGCGGTGCGCACGTCCTGCCATTTCTTGCCGCGCGTCTGCCATGCGGCCGGTCGATCACCATTTCGGTGCCGACGTCGAGCGCGTTCCAGCCGGCGGAGACCAACGCGTCACGTTGTTCGGCGTGCACGCTGTAGAACACCGGCGTCAGGGAACGTTGGGTGCAGAAGCCGGCGAACGCATGCAGATCGTCCTCATATTCGTCTGGGTCGCCGAAAGGTCCGGTGACGGTCAATGCGATGCCGTACGACACGCGGTAGGCGATGGCGGAACGGCCGGTGGCGGAGAACCAGTAATCGTTGCCTTTCCAAGTGGCCATGAACGACATGGATTCGCCGCCGAGTCCGATGATCTCGTCCACGCGGTGGCGGTACGCGTCGTTGATCATGGAACGGTCACGCAGGCCACCCCATGTGCAGCACAGCGCGACCAGCCAAAACATCGGTCCGACGCACTGGTAGACGATTTCGGAAAGCAGTCCGACCGGCACGAACGCCGGTTCCACGCCACTTAGCAGGCCAATCGGCAGCAAACGCTGCACGTAGTCTGCGATCAGATCGACCAGCAGCGGCGTTTCGTTGAAGCCGGACGGCATGGACAGGCCGTAGCGACGTACAGCAATCCCAGTAATACGAATGCGGCGAACGTGATGGCGATACCGCGCAGCACGGTCTCGCTTTTCGTGCGAATGGTGAAACATGCGCGGAACAGGATGATGATGACGATGCACAGCAGCGGCAACGCCATCGTGGCCAGCATCGCGTGGAATGCGCCGTGCCGTTGCAATGCGGATATCGCATCCATGTATGCACCGGCGTCGGAGCCGTCCACGTAGGACAGCGGAATAGCCACATAGAACACCGTCGATAGCGCAATGGTGCATGCGTTGAACACGATGCTGAGCGCGGCTGCGAGATGACGGCCTCGATACAGACCCCAGGCGATGAGCAGCAGCATCAGCGTCGGCATGATGGATACCAGCCAGTTGCCGGGCATGGTGAAACGCATCATGCGGTATTGCGTGAAGCAGTCCGTATGCGAGGCGCCGCTGAGGCAGTCGACCACACGTCCGGTGTCGAAGCCGGTGGAGCCGGTCAACAGTCCGAACATGGACAGCAGGCCGAACGATTGGCGTGACGAGACGGCGACGAGCGAGCCGATGGCCTGCACGCCCGCGACGATGCCGATAAGCCGACGCATTTCGTAGATGGCGCCATGCCGGTATTCGTCACCATGCGTGCAGGAGCCATCAGATAGCCGAGCACGTGGCCAATCACCGAAGTGGCAAGCAGGCAGTAGTCGCTCACCTCGCCTCGGTAGAGGAACATGATGAGCACGACCGCATAGCCGATCACGCGGATACGGCGGCGCCACAGCATGGTTGTGAACGCGCTGGCGCACATAAGGGTGCCGGCGACGAGAATCAGCGGACCAAGGATGGCGCCATCATGCGAGATCGCATGCCATTGGGGCTGCGCCCGTCGGATAGGGAGCACAGTCCCATGCCCAAGGCCACGCCACCCAGTGTGGTGATGACGGACACCCATGCGGTTTTGATTTTGCCGATCACCGATTCGGCCAGGCCGAACGCAACCAGCATGAGCGGAACGTCGATGAGCAGACGGCCCAGATTCGGCACGTACAGCATGGATATCGGCGCGGTGTACCAGCGGCCGCGTGCGAGCGCTTCGAAACTTACTTTGGCCAGGCTCGGCGGGAACGGCTGACGTATGAGCGCGCACACGATCTGCGTGCCCACGTTGATGAGGATGACGAACAGCACGAGGCAGACGGTGAGCAGGTGTCGTCTGATCCATCCGGCCAGATCGGCGAGCAGCGCGCGGAAGCCGAACAGTGGTTTCGCGGGTGATGCCTCGGCTGGTTTAGCAGGCGCGGTTTGCGTTTGAGTCATTTCTTTCCTTTTCTGGGATTCTCAGGCTTGCGGGTTTGTGTTCAGGATCGTCATATCGTGATGCGTTTGAGATTCGGATAGTCGGATAGGTTCGGGTTCGCACCATCCAGTCCGGTGTCGTGGCCGAATACGGCGAGCCCGTAACGCAGCACGTCCTGCACGGCGTGCCAGTCGTGTGCGTTGCCGGACGATTCGACGGCGGCGACGCGCATGCCGGCTTTCGCCGCGACCGGCGCGATTGTTTTGACGTTGCGTATTGAGGTGGTGTCCTTCTCCCCCGCGCCTATGATGAGCATCTGATGGGTGGGCGCGTGGTTGCGGATGGCGTTGACCGGCACTTGGTTCTCATAGGCTGTGGTGTCGCCGTCGAAGAACCGGTCGATCATTTCCTGTCGGCTGCCGTTGGTCGGTTTGATTTCGCTGTCGGTGGGAATCATGGTGCCAAACAGGTCGGGATGGTTCACGCCGATCTGCAGCGAACATGTGGCGCCTTGCGAGAATCCGGCGATGGCCCAATCCTTGGCATCCTGTGCGGCGGGCAGGTTGGTTTTCACCCAGTCGACCACGTCCTGCGTCAGGTAGGTCAGCGCATTGCCGTACACCTTCGAATCCACGCATAGCGTGTTGTGCGAATCGGCGCCAAGCTGATCGGCTGCGATGACGATTGGGGCGAGTCCGTCGTGGGTTTTCGCATATCCGTCCATCATGGTTTGGATGCCGCCGGCTTGGAAGACGCGTCCCGGACTGCCCGGCTGCCCGCTCAGCATGAGGACGACCGGCAGGGCCGGCTTGCGTTTCGAGTCGGCCAATGCCGCCGGAGGCAGGTAGACGAGGGCTTTGCGTGCTTCAAACTGCGATTTCGTGGCCGGAATGTCGATTTTGTTGACGGTTCCGTTCGCCGGAATATTGCGGATTGTGCCGTTGGCGGCCTGTTTGCGCCACTGTGCGACGGTGATGAGGTCCTTGCGTTTGGCCAGTCCGGTCAGATCGGCTTGGCTGTAGGAATCCTCGCCGAACAGCGAGCCGATGGTGGCGTATTCGCCGTACGATTGGTCGATGCCGATCGCCGCGGCCAGTATCGCGAATACGGTCAAGATGGCCGCGGCCACGCGCATCATGCCCCTGCTCAACACGATATGCACGATGGCGAAACCAGCGATGGCGAAACCAGCCGCCACCCAAGACATCACACGATCCCAATCCGACGCCGAACACCACGAACACGTCGGACAGCAGCCAAGCTACCACATAGCCGACCATTCCGGACACGGCCGCAACGCCGATCGGCAGCACGGTAGCCAGTATGCGTCCGTCCCGTTTCGAAACGGCCGCGCTAACCAGCAGGGTTACGGACAGCACTGCGATGACGGCGAACGCCGCCGCCGGAAACCAGCCTCCGACCAGGCTTATGTTCATAAGCCACTGACGCATATTTCCCATCCCCAACATATAGGTTTTCCTTCAACTTGACAGTTGTAGTACGCAAAATAACGGGCACGCGTCATCCTTATGGCTGATTTCGCCTCAAAACTCAGGGAAAACCCTGAAACCGCCGTGAACCGTTCGCTATTGGCGTATGGTTTTGGCTATGACATACGTATTCGAAGCATCGAACGTGCGCTGTTCGATTATGGTCGACGGCGAACGCCGCACCATATTCTCCGGATTGTCTTTCGCCATCGAGCCTGGCGAAATCGTGGACTTGGTCGGACCGTCCGGCGCAGGCAAGAGCTCGCTGCTGACCGCTTTCGCACGGCTCAATCCGCGCGCGTCAGGCGATTTACGGTTGGATGGCCGTTCCGCCGACGATTTCACCCCGCAGCAGTGGCGCGCGCAGGTCGCGTACCTGCCGCAGAAGCCGGTGCTGTTGGGCGAGACGGTGGCGCAGGCGATTCGTCTGCCGTTCACGCTTGCCATACGCCAGTCGGCGAGAACGAAGCAGGGACCACGCAGGATCTCCCCCACCGACGCGTTGCCGGACGGCAGAATCCGTGAGACCTTGGACAATATGGGTTGCGCCGACATCGATCTGAACCGTCCGCCACACGACTTGTCCGGCGGTCAGGCGGCGCGCGTGAGCCTTGCGCGCACGTTGCTGACCCGTCCGAAGGTGCTGCTCGCCGACGAAGTGGACGCCGGATTGGATGACGACAACGCCGAGAAAGTGGCGCGTATCCTCGCCAAAGCGGCGGCGGACGGCATGGCGATCGTTCGTATCCGGCACCGGCCGCCGGATGGCCGTGCCACACGTGTCATGCGTCTTGCCGATGGCACGCTCACGCAGTCCGGCAACGCCGAAGCGGACGGTACTGCGACGGGTAGTACTTCGACGGGTAACACGGTAGAAGGGAGCGTCGCATGAACGGCAACTACTATGCGATCGACATCTGGGGTCTCATCGCCGCGCTGGTGATGGTGGCCATTGCCGCCGGCATCTCCGAAACCATGCGTATGGGTGTGGGACGTACGTTGCTGTGGTCGCATGCCGAGCTTTGCTGCAATTGTGCGCGATGGGCTTCATCATGGAGTACGTCATCCGTTCGAACAATCCGTGGCTGGTGCTGCTGCTGGTGGCGTTCATGCTCATCGCGGCCGTGCAGATCACTCTTTCGCGTGCGAAGGTGTTCCGAAGGGCTTGGCTGGACCGGTGTTCCTGAGTCTGGTCGTGACCATGCTCATCATGATCTCGTTGGTCACCGAGCTCATCATCCGTCCGCAACCGTGGTATGCGCCGCAATTGGTGGTGCCGTTGACCGGCATGCTGCTGGGCAACACCGTTTCGGCGTTGGCGGTGGGGTTGAGCCGCTTCTTTGAAAGCATGAAGGAACGTCGTGACGAAGTGGACACGCTGCTGGCGTTGGGTGCCACCACGTGGGAGGCGGCACGTCCAAGTATCGTCTCGTCGATCCGTCTGGGATTGCTGCCCACCACCGCGTCGCTCGCCTCCGCCGGCATTGTGACGGTGCCGGGCATGATGGCCGGTCAGATCATCGCCGGCGGCAACCCCATCGACGCAGCGAAATACCAGTTCATGATTCTCGCCACCATCGCGGCGCTTACGCTGCTGGCGGACAGCATCATCATGCTGATGGTCTATAAACGTTGCTTCACCGCGCTCGACCAGTATCAGCCGGTCAACAGCTGATACTGCGATATCCCGTATAGAAAAAGCCGTTCATTCCTTGCGATTGCTGGAATGAACGGCTTTTTGCTTGACCGTTGACGTACGTCAGCGGGAGCGGAACGGCGCCTTGCGGATCTTCGCATGCTTGCGGTACGGCTTACCCTGCCTTTCGCCCGCATGCTTGTCGTGGCGTTCTCCGTGACCGCCACGACGACCGGAATCGCCATACTTGGCTTCCATGCGACGGTCATAACGCTTCGCGTCCTCGCCTCGCTCGTCATGAATCACGCGGATTTCCTTGCGATGGATGCGTTTGCCGCCCTGACGGCGGTCGTCGCGTTCGTCGCGGTTCCTGCGGTATTGGCGATCGTCCTCGTAACGGCGTTCGGCACGGGCTTCGGCCTTGCGCTGCTTCTTGGTCGGCGCGCCCTGCTTTTTCGCATACTGCTTTTTGCCGGGCTTCCTATCGGATTGGCCACGCTGATCGGAACGCTCGTCGGAGCGCCGCTTGCGATTGTCGGTTCCACGCTGTTCGCCGGCTTCGGCACGCTGCTGCTCATGCAGCCGCGCGTACTTTTCGCGACGCTTGTTGTTGCGCTTCTCCTCGTGCTTCTCGCGCTTCTCCTCTTGGATTTCAGGATGTTCCCAACGATGCTCGCGTGCCTCGTATTCGCGGTTGTCGCGGCCTTCGAACTTGGCGGCGCGACGTTCGGCGCGATTCTGTTTCGGTTCGAAACGCTGCTCGCGTTCGGCGACTTCGGCGCGCTCTTCACGTCCCTTGCGATTCGCGCGGTCCTTGCGTTCGGACTTGAACGGCTTGCCGCCCTTGTCCTTGCCCCGGTCCTTGTTGCGTCCACCGGAACGGTTGCGTCCGGAGCGCCCGCCGTTTTCCGCGGAACCGTCGCCGCCCTTGCCATGCCTGCGACGCGGATTGCCCGCCGGCTGGGACTGCTCAAGCGTCCAACCGAAACGCGGTTCGGCCGACTCGCCCACCAATTCCAACACTTCCGGGGAATCGTGGGTCACTTCGATCGGCTTGACCTTCAGTCCGGCCTCATGCAGCATGCGGCGGGTGCGGCGGCGCTGGTTCGGCAGAACGATGGTCACCACATCACCGGAATGGCCGGCTCGCGCGGTACGTCCGGAGCGGTGAAGGAACGATTTCGGGCCTCCGGAGGCTCCACCTGCACCACGAGCTCCACGCCGGACACGTCGATGCCGCGGGCGCCACATCGGTGGCGACCATGACGTTCACGTCGCCGGATTCGAAGGCTGCGAGATTGCGATCACGCTGGTTCTGGCTCAGGTTGCCGTGCAGCTCGGCCGCCGGAATGCCGTTCTTCGTCAGGTCCTTGGCGAGCTTCTGGGTCTGGAATTTGGTGCGGGTGAACAGGATGCGGCGTCCCTTGCCGGAAGCGAGGGTGCGGACCAGCTCATGACGGTCGCCCTGCGTGGTTTCGAACACGTGGTGGGTCATTTCGTCGACGGCCGCGGTGGCGGAGTCGACGCTGTGGATCTTAGGATCGGTGAGGAACGTGTTCACCACCTCGTCGACGCCATGGTCGAGGGTGGCGGAGAACAGCATGATCTGCGCGTCGAACGACACTTGGCCGAGCAGGCGCTTGACCGGCGGCAGGAAGCCCATGTCGGCCATTTCGTCGGCTTCGTCGATCACGGCCACTTCGACCTTCTCCAAGGTCAGCGCATGCTGTTCGAGCAGGTCCTCAAGACGGCCCGGGCATGCGACGACGATATCGGCGCCGGCCTTAGATCGCGGATCTGGCGGGCGTAGCGCACACCGCCATACACGGTGGTGGTGGTCATGCCGTACATCTGCGCGAGCGGCATCAGCACGTCGTTGATCTGGTTGGCCAGCTCACGGGTCGGAGCGAGCACCAGGCCGCGCGGGTGCGGCAGGAAATCGTCGGCGCGCCGCTCCTCGGCATGCCCCTTGCGCACCTGTTCCACCTCATGGCGGAACTGGCTCATGTTCTCGTACTCGTCGGCGTCGACCTCACCCAGTCGCGCGACCAGCGGAATCGAGACGCCAGGGTCTTGCCGGAGCCGGTACGGCCTCGGCCGAGAATGTCACGACCGGCCAGGGAATCGGGAAGGGTGTCGGCCTGGATCGGGAAAGCGGTCTTCTTGCCATCGGCCGCGAGCACGCGTACCAACGGGCCGGGAACGCCGAGTTCGGCGAACGTCTGGGGGCGTTCCTCCTCCTCGCCCGCCTCATCGAAATCGGCGGCGAGGGCATCTTCATTTTCAATCACAGCGGTATCGGGCACAATGGCCTTTCATGTCAAACATTGCGCACGTTGCGCAAACCTGTTAACAGTAGCCCATGCCCGATACTTTTGCCTTGGCTGTGACTGGTGGCCGACGCTACCGGTAGTTGCGTTCGATGAGGATGTCGGAAACCGTCAGATTCGCGTCGTTGACGAGGTTGAACAGCACCACTTCGGCCAGTTCCGCGGCGCTCATGAAGGAATGCTGCTTGTCCAACGACACGTAATCGTGGCTGTCATGGTAGAAGTCGGTGTCGATGCCTCCCGGATACACGCCCACAACCTTCACACTGGTTCCCTTGTAGGCCGCCTTGAGGCTTGTCGTATACCCCTTCTCACCCCACTTGGTGGCGCAGTAGACCGATTCGTTGGCGTTGCCGCGTGTGGCGGCGGTGGACATGACATTGGCGATTTTGAGGTCCTGCTCGCCGTCGGCCTTCAATGTTTCGACGCTCCACAGAATCATGCCTTTGAGCCCTTTAAGGCACTTGTCCACGTCGGCGGCCTCGTAGTCGACCGGCTTTTTGAACGACGGCTGTCCCGCGTTGTTGATGAGCAGGTCGATGTGGCCGATCTCCTTGATGGCCGCGACGGAGTCCTTCACGAACGCCTCGTCGCTGATGTCGCCGACGAAGGCGCGGTATTCGTCCGCGCCGAACGTGCGGGACAGTTCCTCCTGACGGGCCGTGTTGAAATCGATGCCGGCCACGAACCAGCCTTTGCCGATCAGCTGACGTGCCAGCTCATATCCCAAGCCAAGCGCGGAACCGGTCACAATCGCGATTTTCTTTCCTGCCGCAGTGCTCATGTTGTCTCCTTTGCCACATTGCGCAATCGCTTATAGATACCATCATAAAACGTATGCGACGCAACACGTCAATCGATTGACGAAAACGGCAATGAAAAACGCCCGCCGACCTTTTTGGCCGACGGGGCGTTGAACTAGCAGCGTGAGATGCGATCCGTTACAGGATGTCCGGATCGTCCTTGGCGATGGTGCCGGTCGCCTTGCCGATGGCCTTCAGGCGTGGTAGGCGACGAGGATGACGACGGTGCCGATGCGATGCCGTTGAAGGAAATGCCGTTGAAGGCGAACTCGAACTGGCCGACGGCGATGATCATGGTGATGGCGGCCACCATGACGTTGACCGGCTTGTCGAAGTTGACCTTGTTCTCAACCCAGATGCGGATGCCGACCATGCCGATCATGCCGTACAGCAGGGTGGTCACGCCGCCGAGCACGCCGGCGGGGATGGTGTTGATGATGGCGCCGAACTTCGGGCACAGGCTCAGGATCAGCGCGAACGCGGCGGCGCACCAGTATGCGGCGGTCGAGTAGACCTTGGTGGCGGCCATCACGCCGATGTTCTCGCCGTAGGTGGTGGTGCCGGAGCCGCCGCCGAAACCGGCGATGGTGGTGCCGAGACCGTCGGCGAACAGCGCGGTGCCGATCTGGTCGTCATAGTCGCGGCCGGTCATCTGGGAGACGGACTTGACGTGGCCGACGTTTTCGGCAACGAGTACGAGCACGACCGGGATGAACATCGGCAGGATGGTGAAGTCGACCTGCGGCAGACGGAATTCCGGCAGACCGACCATGCGCCTTGCCGATGGCTGAGAAGTCGACCTGGCCACGGAAGCAGGCGTACGCGTAGCCGATGATCACGCCGATGAGGATGTTGAGTCGGCCGAGCAGACCCTTGAACAGCACCGCGACGAGCAGCACCGCGACGAGGGTGACGATGGCGGTGTCGGGAGCGACTTTGAAGTTGTTCCACACGCTCGGAGCCAGGTTGAAGCCGATGATGGCCACGATGGCGCCGTTGACGACCGGCGGCATGATGATGTCGATCCACTTGGCGCCCGCGTAATGGACGAGCACACCGATCAGGCCAGCAGGATGCCGGTGACCATGATGCCGAAGGATGCGACGGCGAGGCCTTGTGGGCGCTGGCGACGGCCGCGATCGGGGCGATGAAGCCGAAGGACGAGCAGGTAGCTCGGCAGCATGTTCTTGTTGATCAGCAGGAACAGCGCGGTCGACATGGCCGTGAAGAACAGGGTGGTGGATGGGTCGAAACCGGTCAGAATCGGCACCAGGAACGTGGCGCCGAACATGGCGATGACGTGCTGCGCGCCGATTTCCGCGGTGCGCGGCCAGGTCAGCCTCTCGTCAGGTTCGACGACCTCGCCGGGCTTCAGCGTTTTGCCGTCGCCGTGGAGCTTCCACGTGAACAGGCCCGCGATTGGATTGGACATGCGATTGTCTCCTAACTCTCTCACGGCACGAAACACGAACACGTGCCGCACAATCACAGGCCATTGTAGCGACTACGCCGATACGTATGGTTTCAAAGTGAGGTAGGGGGCAATCATCACAGCCAGGATACTTATGGACACGATAGGTCACAGATGACGGTCGACGGCATGTACCACGTCCACCAAATCGCCGTTCGACAACACAGGACGTTTGAATTCGCGCCAATCGTCCACCTTCACCACCCAGCGTCCGTCCGTCTCGTCGAGCACCGGGCGTGCCGTCTGCTCCCAACGGAACCGCTTATGGGTGCGCCCAGTCGACGGGTCGCGCCGCGAATAGTGGAAACACGTGCAGTTGGTGATCTTCCATTCGTCGGCGGCCGCTCGATGCATGAACTCCTCGTCGGACAGGTCCTCCAACGTGAGCATGAGCGCCAGCATGAGGTCGCCATGGCTGACCATCACCACGGATTCCGCATCCGACTTGCGGTTCAGGGACGTGAGCAGGTTGTGCACGCGGTTCTCGCCACGTCGGCGATGGACTCGCCCGCCGGCGGACGCCAGTACAGCGGATCGGTGTTCTTGAACATCCAGTTGCGCGCGTAGTTGGTTTTGAAATCGTCCTTCGTGATGGTGTTGATCTCACCCCAGGAGCGTTCGCGCAGCACGCGAGTCTCCTCCATTTCGCCTTAGGCAGGGCCATCGTGGCCGCCGTCTCACGCGTACGCACGTACGGCGAAACGAGGTAGCGGTCGAACAGCGGCTGCTGCGCGACGAGCCAACGGCCAATGCAGTCGGCCTGCTTGCGTCCGGTGGCGGTGAGCCTCCACGAACGGTCCGGCACGGTGACGTTGTCCTGCGTATACAGCGAGTTGTCACCCTGTTCGCCGGCGCTGATGATGACGTTCGCCTCCGACTCGCCATGTCGGATCACATACAGATCAAGGGGCATTCCCATATTCGTTTATTCCTTCGCTTTCATCCACATCCTGCGCGCACGTTCCTTGTTCCGCCGTTCATTCGGCCGTGGCGCGCATCATCATTGAATGCTTCCACCGTAGCTGATTCGCGCGTGTTTCGCACGCGCGGACACGTCGATTTCACGATTGGCACACCCGAATTTCGCGGTGCCGTCACCGGCGGTTCACCGCAACCGGCGTGGTAGACGCCGTGATCGCAATCACTCCGGCCAGATGCCGTTCTGCGCGTACTTGGTGCGGTACTCCCCCGGCGTCATGCCGGAATGTTTTTTGAACACCTTCGAGAAATGGCTTTGCGACCGGTATGCGAGGATCTGGGCGATCTCGTCGAAGCTGTATTCCGAGTATTTGAGCATGTTCTCGGCCGCTTCCATACGCTTGTCGGTGATGTATTGCGATATGGCCGTGCCCGTTTCGCGTTTGAACAGCTCCGACAGATACGTGGGATTCAGATGCACATGCTCGGCGAGGATGGGCACGGTGATTTTCTCATGCAGATGGTAGTGGATGTAGTCCAGGCATTCGTTGACGGCTTTGGAATGTGTTTCCGCCTTCTGCATGTCGGCCATGGCCCATGTGAAGAATGTCATCATGTCGGTGTGCAGGCGGCGCACGTCGTCGGGCGTTTTGCAGTTTTCCAGGTTCTGGATGTACAGGTCGGAGGCGTTGTAGGCGTCCTCCTCGTCCATACCGCCTTCGATGGCGAAACGTGTGGCGAGCGTGATGGTGGTGACGAACCGGTATTTCGCGTTTTTGAGCGGATCGTCCGACAGGTAGCCGTACAGTCCGGAGTCCCACAGACGTGTGCTTTCGGCGATGGCGTTGATGTCGCCGGAACGCATCATGTCGTATTGCTTCATTTCCTCGACGTACCGGTGGTGCCGGACGCGGTCCTCCCTGGAAAGAAAGTCCAGGTATCTCAGCTTCGCTTCGTCAACAACAGCCATGCTTCTCCCCGCTATTTCCGATCGTCCAAATCGAATCCTCCCTCAAGGATAAAGCTCTTCAGCAGCTTCGTGGCGAGAAGATTCGCCGTGAATTGGGAGACCGGACTATCCGGCTTATCGAAAAACGCCTTTGCCAAAGACCTGTTAACCGACGCTTTCAACCGGTCGAATCGTCCGAATTCGTTCAGGGTTGTCTCTGTAAGGTCAAGCCGCATCATCTCGTTGAGCAACGCCCCATCCACGTCAAACGCCTTGGTGATTTGCTCCACTTGGCTGTTTTTGGCGCTGTTCGCGTAATACGTGATGTAGTCGCGCAGCGTCTTGCCTTCCTCCAACTCGATTTCGCCACGTTCCACATCATGCATGAACAGTTCGGCATACCGTTGTTCCTCTTGACTGAGCGAAGCAAACGACTTATGCAATTCCTCCTCGGCTGATGTCAACAGGGCCGGATCGCCTCCGCCAAGCGCCTTGAGCCATTTGGTGAAGTTGGCGTTCATATAATCCGTATCAATCAATCCTGTATCTATCTCAGTGATATGGCCGTCAAGTTCATATGGCGCTTCCGGACCGCTGCCGGAACCTTCGCCGCTGCTGAACATTTCCTTATACCGCTGTACAAGAATCAGATATGTCCGTTCATCGAACTTCGGCCGCACAACCTCCACGGATCCATCGTCATGGGTGACGGAGTATTCCTGCCGCCCCCAAGTGAAACCTTGCACTTTGGCGGATTCCAGGAAATCATTGAGTTCCACGAACAGTTTTGCGAACTTGCGGCACGCCTCCACCGATTCCGGCAGTCGCATGAAATCTTCCACGCCTCCGGCACTGAACACGGAGGCGATTTCTTCGAAACGCGCATCCATCAGGCGCACGTTTTCCGGCAGTTTCTGCACGAACAGATCGAGCGGCTTGTCTCCGGAATACAGTTTTACCGCCGCTTCGATATACCCCTTCATGGTGTGTGGCTTGCGGTAGTAGCGGATAGTTCCGAAAGGCTTATCGGGACCGAACAGTCGATTCGTGCGACTGAACGCCTGGATGATGTTCTCATAGTCGATGATTTTGTCGAGGTACAGCGTGTTGACCCACTTGGAATCGAAACCTGTCAGCATCTGATCAACCACAATCAGCAGATCCAGCCGCTCCTCACGGTGCTGGTCGACCGTCAGGTATGGACGCTTGTGGGAAAGCCGCGCGGTGATGTCTTTCTTCATCTTCGGCCATGTGGGGATGATGAAATCCTTGTCGAACAGTTCGTTGTAATCGCCGATGATTTCCTTAAGCGCATCCTCCTTGAGGATTGCGCCGTCGGAATTGTCGACGTTGGGGTCGAACAGCGCGGTCACGTGCATCTGCGGAGCACGTTCCTTGAACAGATGGTAATAGCTGATCGCCTCGGGAATGGAACTCGTGGCCAGCATCGCATGGAATTTGTTGCCTCTGCTCAGCAATGGGAATTGGTCGAGAATATCCTCCACGACCTTGTCTTCATGTGGCGTGCTTGCGCATACTGCGCTGCGGTCAGATAGTCCTCAATGCCTTTGACATGTTCTCCGGCCTGCGTTTCCATGGGTCCCATCGGCATTTGCTTCGGATCCATGTAATGGTAGAACACCTCAGCTTTCGCCGGATCTGCCTGGGCTTCCTCAACCGTCGCGGCTTTCGCTTTCTCCAATGCGACCGCTTGACGAACATCCTTGTCTCGGTAGGTCAACACCATGTACGGGTCGAATCCGAGCACATTGCCATCGCGGATGCCGTCGGCGATGCTGTATCGGTGAAGGCAATCGCCGAACACCATTGATGTGGTCGCGCCCTTCTTACGGTTCTCCTCATGAATCGGAGTGCCCGTGAAACCGAAATACAATGCGTTCGGGAAGGAATGGCGAATATCCTGCAGCATTTCGCCGAACGTGGAACGATGGCATTCGTCGATAATGAATACGATGCGTTTGCCGGCGAGCTTCTTCACTTCCTCTTCGGTGATATGCCCCTCGCCCGCTTTGATGTTGCTCATTTTCTGGATGGAGGTGACGATGAGCGTGTCTTTGGGGTCGATGCTTGCCAGTTTCGATTTGAGCACATCCGTGTTTTCCGTGCCCTGCACATCATCGGCATCATCCGCGAACGACCGGTATTCCAGCAGCGACTGCGTGCCCAATTCGACACGGTCCATGAGGAAGACCACCTTGTCGGCATCTTTCGAGCCAGCGATGAGCTGCGCAGCCTTGAAGCTGGTCATGGTTTTGCCCGAGCCAGTGGTGTGCCACACATAACCGCCCGGACGGCCCGGCGTGCCGCTTGGCACCGGCTCATCCCATTTGCAGGTGCGTACACGGTCGGAAATGGCGTTCACCGCCTGGTATTGGTAGCTGCGTAGCACTTTGAGGCATCCGTCTGCGGAATCGGCGACCGTATAGAACCCGATGAGCTGGTGTGCCATGGGAATGGATAGCAGATCAGATGTGAAACGCTTCCATTCATCCTGCCCGACATGGTTGTTCGCCGCTATGGCTCATTGTTGAAGTCAGCCCAGTGGAAGAAGTAGTTGCTGTTGAAATCGCCTTCACCGGGATTGGCGAAGTACACGGCATCATCCGGATTCATGGCCACGAAGACCTGCACGAGTCTGAACAGCCCGGTGAACACGCCTTCATGCGCGTATTTGGCGATTTGATTGGTGGCCTGGCTTATGGGAATGCCGCTTTTCTTCAGTTCGATATGGATGACCGGCATGCCGTTGATGAGCAGGCAGACGTCTCCTCTACGATCGTTCAGCATTTTGTTTTTTGCCGGATACATCGGCTGTCTTGCGATTTGGTACCGGCTTTGCCCAGCGGCGATTTCCTGGCGATCGTAGATCTTCAGGCTGATTTCCTTACCGAAATGTGCTGTGTCTGCGGGATTGTCACGTTTGATGGACACGGTCTTGCCGTTGATGAAGGAATTCAACGCCAATGGCGTGCGCAATGTTTCGATCTGTTCGAGGATCTGCGCCATCTCACCCTTGGTAAGGCGCTGCCCGTTCAGGCGATCGATGCCTTTGTTGTTGTCGAATAGGATGTTAGCCCAGTTGTCGATGAGATCCTGTTCGGTTGGATATTCCAACACACCATCGGTCCACCCGTGGCGTTTCAGCACCGCAACCAGATCGTCTTCGAAATCCGATTCCTTATCGTAGAACATGTTCCATCTCCCCGAACGCACCATCACTTTTCCGAGCTCAATCTTACGAGCGCAACCCCTAACATCCAAGAAACAACACCACAATACTTACGCTGATGAAGGGTGATGAGGGAGTCCAGACGGTCGAAGAACGCGCCGATTCGGCGCTGTTCTTCTAAAGATGGAACGGCAATTTCTTCATTAAGGAAGTCTTTTGCAACGAGTTCATGC
>ENA-OQAS01000172-OQAS01000172.1-human-gut-metagenome-genome-assembly--contig:-NODE-172-length-34309-cov-1.868118_pt1 | contig 34309 bp, 47 predicted proteins | sample MGYA00242733_ERZ504523 | MGnify/ENA primary metagenome ERZ504523 (study PRJEB26092, sample SAMD00036239) | human gut metagenome | host: Homo sapiens | study: EMG produced TPA metagenomics assembly of...
CATGTCCGGGGGATGGGGTGTCTCGTAGATGACATACTCCACATCCACGATCTTGCCCTTGCTGTCCCGGAGCCGATTGCGGACTATGTACCGGCCCGCTCCAGCTCCTTCAGGGCGGAACCGATGCTGTCCGTACCCTCCTTGCAGATTTTGGCCAAGCCTCTGGTGATGTAGTTCCAGTCCTCTGGCAAGGACAGCATCATGGAGAGCAGCCTTTGGATTTCAGCGACAGCCCCGCATTCCGCAGGTGGTGGTTGGACATTACCGTATAGTCGCGGTTTTTTCAATGCGAAATACCGCCATCATATCACCTCCTTTCGGCGGTCTAAAAAAGTGTCGATTTTCGGGGGAAAGGCAGCCTCTATGCCGCCCGGATACCCCGGAGGGGAAAACCTATGGGCGGTGGTCTTTCGGCTGATTGTGGATAAATTACATGGGATTTTTGTCTCCATTCAAAACAAATAAAACTACAATGCAGCGTGATTTGGCTATATAAATGCACCGCAGAAACTCTGCGGTGTTGCAATAATAATTAACTGTAACCTCATTTTCAAATCGCTCATTGCTGAAGCTAGTAAAGCATGGTATAATTGAATTATGTCAGATGTATACACAAATTCGCAGTAATACTAACTAAAAAAAGTTATGAGGTATTTTATGAAACGAATTTGGATTAATAAAAAATACATTTCTTCAATAGCGACGACGATTATTGGCGGTATTTACGCTTTTTTCGGTTTTATTGGAAATTTTGTATCATTAGATGGGGTTTTGCCCCAAGAATTGCCCTTTTATTCAAAGGTATTAATTAGTCTAGCAATTTTGGTTTTTTATGGATTGTCTGTTTTCTAATTGTTGGGTGTACATTATCACGCAGAAAAAGGTTTGAGGTAATCTGCGGAAATAACGGCCATAAATTATATGTCCAATATGGAGATTTATTTGATGCGAATGAAGTGCTCAATCCATGTGAACGAAGGAATATAATAATTCCTGTAAATAGATGCTTTGACACTATAGTTGATAATCATTTAGTTTCAGAGCAAACGCTTCATGGAATTGCTTTTAAACAACTATATAGTTCTGGCAGATATACAGAGCAGTCCCTAAATGCAGCAATACAACGGCAGTTGTCTAATCAGCCTTATCAAGATATCGATATAATCGATAAACCCGAAGGGAACCTTAGACGGTACCCAGTCGGAACAATTGCCGATATTCCTAGCGATGAAACCACGCACCTATTCCTTTGGGCGTTAAGTACCTTTAATAGAGAGTTGAAAGCTCAAACATCTATGCAAGACTATGCACTAGCAGTACAAAAATTAATTGAAGCATGTAATAGTGAGTCTGAAGGTTTCCCTATTTTAATTCCACTAGTAGGGACAGGCCTTTCGAGAACAAAAAAAGACCAGAAAGATGTGCTTTCATACTTGGTACAAGCATTTAAATTGAATAAAAGTGAATTAAATTGTGATATTCATATCATTGTTCGTGAAACTATTAAAAGTGATATACCCATAATGAATTTGAAATAAAAATTACTAAATTTTAGGAGGTACCTCAAAATGTACAGAACTAGAACCTATATTGCTGCAGATTGGGATGGCGATATTGATGCTGTAAATGCATTACACAATTGGAACAACGGAAAAAAATGGAGTCTGTCGTTTACAGATGCACATGATTTGACAAATCAAGTGATAGCAGTCTAAATTGTAGCATTAAGGCTTCTCTTTCTACAAGAATGGATGCCTCTAAGACCTTTGTTCTTATCGTCGGAAAAGATACTAAGAGTCGCAAAGCAGGCGAATGCACATACTGCAACAACTATAAAGGCGGAAAGTGTTTAACGGGACATACAATAAATAATGACAGTTTTATTGAGTACGAATGTAAAAAGCAGTTAGGGACAGAGATAAGTTGAAAATTATTGTTTTATATAATGCTGCAACAGTAGATAAGAGCAAATGCCAGATGCAATTAAATCTTATGGCCAACATGTCGCAATGCAGAAAATGGGAAATGGAACCATGTTTGGGATTATCAGGCCGTTAAAAATGCATTGGAAGCATAACATATTATGAGCAATGGCGATAGTCCATATTCTGTTGTGGTTTTTTCTTGATTGAACAATTGGACCACTGCAGGTGAACAGCCTGCGGCGGTCCAATATTCTTATTTCGTTTCGTCGTCCAGCCCTTCCGCCTTCAGCTAATCCTCAAAGGACTTCCTGGAAATGCGGATCATGTTGCCGATGCGGATCGTCTTGAACAATCCAGAGTTGGCGAGTTTATAGGCCGTAGCATGGCCGATACCGAGAATGGCTGCGATGTCATTCACGGTGTATGTTCTGCTTTGGGGCATCCCTTTTTCGTTGGTGCTCATAAGATTATCCTCCATCTGTGCTAACAGCATTTTGAAATGGCCCCTGGAAGCCTCTGTCACAAGGGGTTCCTGCTAATACCATGCTAATACGACATTTGAAAGTCGTTGTAAGGCAACATATTTCAGGGGAATTTGTGCAAATTGACCTGCCTCCAGGCAGCACAATTTGCGAAGAAACAACACAGGAAGATATGATATGAACAATTTACGAAATGGTACGCCGTACTCCCGGAGCACAGTTTGTTGAGTCTGTGCTTCGGGATTGTTTTGCTGCAAAGCGGTTCGGAGTTAATCGTTTTTAGGATCGGTTTGGGATACTGGTATGCATAAAGGCAGAACAAGAGTAGAACAAAGTAGAACAAAGGTAGAAAAAGTTGGAATCAAAGAGGGATTGTCAAGAGAATCTTACGAGTGTATAATAATAGTATCGAAAAGTGGGTAAAGTAGCTCTGCTGCCGCAAAAGATGCGATAGTGGAGCTTTTGTATATCAAAAAAGTCAATAGTAAGACCAATAAGAGAATGGCTTATTGGTCTTTTTATACCCTTTTTCGAGAGTATATACACGAAAAGAGTGAGAATCGTGGGGAGAAAATGCAAAAATTCGCCTAATGTGAAGGTGCATGGAGTACCTTTCCGTGTGACAGAAATGGGGATGACGACTAAAGGCAGGTAGATGCTATATCAGTATGAGGCAGCCAGATGGAGTATACTGCATGGGGAAGGCGTAAGTAAACTGGTTACGGCAAAGAGTATGAAGGCTGAGGCTGTCATAAAAGCTGCAGAAAACATTATATGGAAGAATCGTGGACAGGTGCTTGAGTGGTTACGAGCTGGTCGACTGCAGAAAGCGACACCGACGCTGTTGCTTCTGGTGCTGCCGGAAGAAAGCGTAACAAGTATATATGGTAAGAACGATGAAAGGCGCAGAGAACTGGTGCGGTGCGCAGCGAAATTGCTTCCGCCATTGCCTGAGTTACAGGAAAAGATGGAAGCTGTAACTTTTCGTGCTGTAGAAAAAGTAGCAGTTAACAGAGGGGAAGACGATGCTTTAAAGCGAGCGCTGAACCGGCTGTATGATGAAGCGGTTGCGCAAGGAATCTTACAAGAAAATAATGTTAAAAAATTGCTCGTAACTATGCGCAGTGAGGGAGAAAAGGCAGACAAAAAATATTAACCAGCGTGCCCTTAGTCTGGAAGAGATGCGGATACTGACGGCCTCATGCATAGAGGGAATGCGGACAGATGCAAAATACTCAGCTGTGCTGCTTCATCTGACCACAGGAGTAAAGACGGGAGAATTATGTGGATTAAATATTGACAATTTAATGCGGTATAAAGATGTGGTATATATCGAAATTGGTGCAAAATATGTACAAAAGCGTGGAAAAGTTGCGGAGTGGAAGCCATATGAGCGTGAAAGCGGAAAGGTACGCCGTATACCATGTACTCCTTTAGCACAAGCAGCGCTAAGTGTGCTTTTGAAGTCGCGGTTGGAAGCGGGTGCAAAGGTGGATGCTCCGCTGATTGTAGACGAAAATCGACGTCGGTGGGATGTCTTGAAGCTGCGCGCTTTTGAAAAAGAGCTGCTTCAAAAAGTAGTGCCAGAGTATGCGAAAATCTCGCGAACTGATCTAATCCGTACAAGTTTTGAACACTATTGCCGTGCTATATGCGGTATGACAGATGGTCAAGTGCAGAAGATATTGGGGTGTAAGGCAGGTCAGACGTACGAAGAGTGGTATGCGGACTACAATTCTAGGGTTGCGCTGATAACGCTATGTGCACAGCTTACAAGATTCCATAATTTGTTAGCGGAAAAGGGGGATAGATGGAAAGTGGCCATGCACCTACATCTGCGGGTGAAGCGTGGGGCAAGTGTCAAAATTCAAACTGAACATGGTGTCAAAATTGAAAAAATATAGTAATATGTGAGCCGAGAGGCTCTTTTTTTATGCCTGCAGATAAGGACCTATTGTATCTTGCAATAGGTCCTTATGTTGCATAATGAAATTTGAGTTAATTATATTGACGTTTATTTACTAAAATGTCATTATATAAATATAAGTAGCAGAATAAGGAGTGAAATAAATGGCATTTTTCACAACTCAGCGAAAAGAAACCGGTAGTTATAATACAAAGCGAACTAAGCCATGCCGCAGCAGACGCAAGGGCAAAATATATAACGAAAAAACGAAAATGGTAAACTAACCGTTTGGGGTGCTTACGAGCGGGTAATTTTGGCTATACAGAATGCGCGCAAATGGGCTGACAGCACATGCAGGCATATGATAGTGTTTTCTACCATTACATTGCTGAGATTTATAGTGACATTGAGTATGCTTCGCTGACAGAAGAAACGGCGGAGCAGATTTGGTCGTCTAAAATTGACATTTTTGAAGGCAGTGATGCACAGGATCAAAGAGCGCGGAGTATTTTCGTGAGCTTTGTGGAGCAGGCATGTCGAGCGGGACTTTCCTCGATGCGGTTCAGAGACTTGGCGCCATTTGTGATTCCGGAAGATCTTAGTCAGCTGACTACGGAGCAGCTGTTGGAGGTACGTAGAGCTGCTGATCGTTGCCAGTGGCGGCCGAAGTCGCTGACAATTGAAGCGGAAATTAAAATTTATAACGAGTTGATAAAGCGAGCATCGACACAGGGCGAGTGCATTGCTTTGCTGGTCATGCTTCTGCTGGGCTGCCGTACATCAGAAGCAGCGGGTTTGTCATTTGGAAATATTCGCAAAATGGCGGATGGTTTGTACTCTATAGAGCGACGAGAAGTGGAAGAGCAAAGCTCGAGGACCGTCAAAACCGGCAGTAAAACCGCAAGCGGTTACAGACTTTTGCCGCTGCTGCCGCAGTTTTATGAGCTGCTGGAAGAGCGCAAGCGTATGGTGCAGGAGTACATGGAGAAAAACGGCTATACCGACTTAGATATTAATGACATGCCGCTTGCTTGTCAGGGTACGAATTGCTGACACGGTGTACAGCAAAGGAAATGAACCGTATTTTTAAGGATATTTGCATTGATGCAGGTGTCGAAGAAGGCTTTTTCTTTGAAGCTGAGGCAATGATGGCTATTGATAAAGAGGCAGGAGCAGAGTACGAGAATGTGGTAGTAGCTATATTCTGCGGCATCAAGCTGCAACGGAGCTGATAGCGACTGATGCTTCTCGGGCTGCAATTTCTGTGTTGATGGGTCATAAAATTGAAGCCCCTAATGTAAAAGCATTTGACTATGCCAATGCAGATGGTCAGCGTGAACTGCTGCATATTTTAATGCAGCGTCCGTTATATCGGTACATTTGTGGTGCGACAGATATGGAGCAGATTACTCTTGAAAAAGGGCAATCGGCAGTATGCGGAGGATCGGCTCGTCTGGTCGCACAAGAGGACGAGGAGTTCGATCTTTATATCGACACACTGGAGCCATATGACACGATAAAGATTCAGCTTGAGGCGGTGCCCGGTTGCTGAAGAAAGATGTGAGAAAGACGACTGCATTGCCGTATCAAAGACCGAGCGGACTTCGTATGGTGAATGCGGTGGATAAAATTGTGGCAGAGGCTCAAGAAAGCATAGCTGATGGAAAGCTGGCAGATAAGCCGGTTATGATCGCGCAGTGTGATGATCCTCTGAGCGAATTGCTGACTGTTGACGACTTACATATTGATTGGGAGCGAAAATCGCTAATGGGAATGGAGAGTCGTTTGCAGATTCTTCGGAAGAAGTGAAGATGGCGGTTTGCGAAGATACATTGATTGCGGTTTTGCCGAGTGGTGTATTAAAAGAAGTGCCGAAAAAAGAATACATTTATAATCAGACCAAGAGGGCACGCCGTGATGAGAAGATTTTTGCGGATAAAACAATGGACAGCATTAAAGCAATATGGCCGTTTTCTCAATCTGCGGATAAAATTGTAATTAGCAGAGAGGGAACGGCATGGTATCTGCTGGCTGAGGTCAGTGCAGAAGAATTTTTACAGGCAGATGAGTGGGAAGAATGCCGTGGAACTTTGGCGGCGGGCGGTCTCATGATTCCATGTGAAAAGGATGCAGATTCGTTGATTTGTGGAGCGCAGAATGGCGATCTAGTACGCTTACCAGCAGAAAAACTGTGTGCATGGCAGGGGCGGCAACAGATCGTACGTATAGGCGAGGCACCTCTGGCAGCAGCTTGCTTCTGTATGGCTACTGATGATATTCTGTTGATTAGCGAAAAGGGACAGGCTCTTCGTACACATGTTTCGGATTTATACAGGCGCGTAGACATTGGCGGTGGCCTGACCAAAGGTATGCGTATGAAAACAGGTACAGACGATAGGCTGCGTTGCTGTTTGGTCTATCAACGAAACGCAGCTTGACAGCCATTTCCCAGCAGAGAAAGCTGCTTGTGCTGCGTGTAGACGGAGAAGAAAAGGCTCAGCTCAGAGCGCAAGGCCATGTCGGAGAGGGCGTTTGCCTGGTGCATGTGGAAGCTCAGACGGTGTGGCAGATGTGCTGTATGCAGATCAGGCAGTGTTACTGTTGTCAGACTCCGGATATGCGCAATGCCGTGACATTAGTGTGCTGAGAGAGAAGGGACGCCGTGCAAAAGGCATTGAGGGCATGAAGCGCGGTCAGATTATAAGAGCGGTATGTGCGAAGTTAAATAATAGGGAAGGCGCAGCTTTTGAGCAGGTATCTCAAGCTGCGCCTTTAGGCTTGTATGAATGTAGTTAGACTTGCTATTTTATAGTAAATATAAAAATAAAGCGAAGAAAAAGTTTGATATGTACCCAGAATTCTGGACACATGAAAAATTGAATTAGGTGCACATGGATGCCTCTCTGAATTTTGTAGGAGGCATCCATTTTGTTTTCTCTTGGATTCTTTCGTTGTTGTAGTAATTTATGTAGCCGTCAACAGCCTTGGCAAATGTTTCAAAAGAGGAATACTCTTTTTCATGCCCGTAGAACATCTCGTTTTTCATCCGTCCAAAGAAGGTCTCCATGATGCAATTGTCGTAACAGTTGCCCTTCCTTGACATGGATTGAATGATTTTGTGATCTTTAAGTGCCTGCCTGAAGTACACGTGCTGGTACTGCCACCCTTGATCAGAGTGAAAGATCAGGCCATCTACAGAGGGAAACTTCGTAAAGGCGCCGGCCAACATTCTCTGGATCTGTGCCATATTGGCACTTTGAGATAAATCATAAGAAATGATTTCGTTTGTGTTCATGTCGAGTATGGGAGAGAGATAACACTTCCCCCACGAAAAACCGAACTGAGATACATCGGTAGTCCATTTTTGCATAGGAGCTGTCGTGCTGAAATCCCGGTCAAGGATATTCTCAGCAACCTTGCCGACCTCGCCCTTGTAGGAATGATACTTTTCCTTTGGGCGCTTTCCTGCCAACCCATAGTGTGCATAAGCCGTTGTACCCGCTTATGATTGACCTTGTGGCCGCGCTTTATCAGTTCCTGATATACTCTTCGCACACCGTAGCGGCCTTTATGCTGTGAGAAAATGTCTTTGATTTCATCTGCCAAGCAATGGTTTCGAACAGCAACTTGATCGGCCTTGCTCAACTCAAAATATAGGTAGACCGTGCCATCTGCATAGATTTCAACAGATATTCAATTGGTATCCTTTTTCACGCAGCTCTTTGATGATTGCTGCTTTCTCGCCTTGAGTTGCGCTGCGTGCCTCTCTTCTCTCAAGGCGATCTTCTTTTTTTATAACTTCATTCTCCGCCTTTATATACTCGTTTTCTGCCCGAAGCCGGATCAATTCTTCTCGTTCGGATTCATTCAGTGGCCTTGCTTCTTCCTTTTTCATTTGGGGTACCCCTTTACTTGGACGACCTTTTTTCATTTCTACCAGGCCATTATACTCCTTTGTTTTATAGTTTTGAACCCATTGATACAATAGTCTATCATACCGGCCTCGATTGCCACTGACACACAGGATTTTCCGGACATTACTTGGGATACTAGTTCCAGCCGTTCTTCTGGTGTCCAGTTCCTGTTGAAATTTTTGTGTTTCAGTGCTTCTGGACCGCGGCTATCCTCATAGTCTCACTTTATCCCGAAAGGATTTATCGCTAACACCTTCCGGCGTTTCTGGCCATTTTCCTTCTCGATACAGTTCTACACATTTCCTTTTGTACTCATATGTGTACCGCATAATAATACCCCCTCTACTGGGTGTCCAGTAAAGGGGTACATATCAATCAGAATGTGCTCCGCTTTTTACATATACTTACCAATTTAATCTTTGACCGCATCTACTACAAAAATGCCATATATTCACGTTCTATAGTAATTTTACAACGTGGACAAATTGAATATGATGAATACCGTCCGAACGAATAGAACGACATAGATTTTGTTACGTTCATGGGTATGCGATACTTTAACTCAAATATAAGCAAAAATATATTGAGACGGTTTACTCTCAGCCATAATATCTAAATTCGCTGGCAGAAGAGCCCGTTTCAAGTAAAGTACTACCATTGTAAGCATTCAGTTCTACATAGATGCGATACGAATATCCGCGGTCAACCGCCCAATGTTTAGTATCTACTGCCGCATAATGGGTATTTGAAGTAGCCGTCCATGTTTTGATAGTGGTCCATTTCTGGTTTTTCAACTGCTGAAGATGTAGTTTACAAACAGTTTTAGTTACTTGGGGTGATGCTGCACTGCCTGTACCATACACGGTTGCAATTCCCAAAGTCGAAATGCTGATGTCACCGCTTATAGATGAAACATATTTCCAACGTGGCTGCATGGCAGCATTGGAACAAGTAAATACTGCAATCATTACAAGAATGATTGCGATTGCCGATTTCATAAATCTTTTTTTCATAAGCTATCTCCTGTGTGTCGTTCTATATAAATAAACGAGTGCTTTATAGAAGGACTGACAAAATCTCAAAAATAATTCCCGCAGTATCAACTGCAGGAATTAACGGCTATATTTTAGGGATACTTTCAAATATCTGCACAACAACATCTTTGGAAATGTTACCCATAATCCAAAAAGTAATGTCATCGATTACATATGTGGCTATAATACGATCTTGACGTTCGGATATAGTAACATCAGCACCATTGATTTGCAATTTTGTTACTTGTCCACCTTCGGTGTCTATTGATAGTAAGGAAGGATGCAAATCACATTGCATATCATAATAGCTTCCGGTTCCATCTACAAATTGTATATAAATACTAGTATCGGATAGTTCCTGTATAGATTCCACACCAAATTCTTTAGGAGTATATGTTGGTAGATATTTGGTGAATTTCGATGATATCGATGAGGTTCCTTTATTAAATGCAAAGCTTGAGTTATCTTGATCTGAATAGAAGATGAAATTAATAATTGAAGTTCTGAATGCGTTAACGTTGAACATCATAGCAGCACAAACCAAAACAGCAACGAGAATCGCGATACGAATCCTGGAGCGCAATCCTCTTGGGAGGTATGGAGTAGATTGAGGTTTTTGATTCTTTCGAATCAATTTCTTCATTTGCTTTTCAAAAGTAGGGGAGAATTTATGGGCAGGGCTCCCTTCTGAACGTAGTTCTTCATCGGTTTTGAGTTCGATGTTATCGTCATCAGAAATTTGCGATATTGCGACACTAATGAGTTTATCGAAATCCTTATCGGATATTTTCACTGTAAGACACCTTCTTTCGTTAGAATTACTTTAAGTAACTTTTTGGCGCGACTGATGCGTTTGTGAACAGTATTAGTAGAAAGATTTAAAGCAATGCCGATTTCCTCGGTGGTATGATCATATAGGTAGCTTAATTTCAAGACATCTCTATATTTATCCGGTAACTCGCTGATAGCTTGAACAATTGCTTCAACGGTAATCCTGTCGACAATGATATCTTCGGGTCCGGATGAATTATCTGACAAATCCAGTGGTATTTCATAGACGGTATCGGTTGGATGTATACTCCGATAATAATCGATACAGATATTTCGAATAATCATTTTCAAGTAGCTACGATGCTTGTCTACAGGTATTTCAGCAATTCGATTGATATTCTTGGCAACTCGAATGTAGGCTTCGGCAACCATATCTTCGGCGTGCTGAACATCATGAAGAATGCCGTAAGCTATTTGAAACATACCTTGAGAATAGGTTCTGTAAAGAGATTCGAATAAGCATAATTTGGATTGGCGTTCGACTAATGCGAATGAAATCATGTGCAGGACTCCGTAAATTGTATTGATAATATATATTGTATCAGAAAATCGACAATTTGTCGAAAATACTTGGATGACTGCAAAGCCACATATTCAACAGGAGATAGTGTATGAAAGAGATAGCTGGGGGATTGGTTATGCGTGTTATGGTGTTAGCTATATATCTATTCGAGCAGTGAAATTTCATCGAGAGGGAAAGTTACAATTCTTGAATGTTTATATTCATATATTGAGGATGCCACGCGTGATGGTCAAATAATGTGATATAAGTATATTTAAGATAAGCAGTGGATGAAATGGCTTTCTGCATATTGGAGTAAACATGTTTTTGTGGTAAAATATTAAAAGATTTTGAGATTATGATGTAATAAATTTTTTGAATGGAAGAGTAAAGTAAGTAATCTATGTGGCAGAGGAAAATAAGGAGATAACGAAATGATTAATAGTCTGAATATGGATTTAATGAAAGAACGGATATTCTGCTAGAGTTGATGACGGAGAAAAAGATTGATAAAGAGGAAAGAAGATTGGAAATATTATTTGTGATGCTTATAAATGGGAGGATATAGGATGACAGTTCTGTTAGCAGGCGGAGCGGGCTATATTGGATCACACACAACTGTACAGCTTTTGATGAATGGATATGACGTAGTAATCGTGGATGATTACAGTAATAGCTGTCCGGAAGTCATCAATCGTATCAAAGAAATTGCTGGAAAGCAGGTTCGCACTTACGCGGTTGATATAAAAGATAAAGTTAAAGTACAGCAGATTTTCGCAGAAAACAATATTGACTGCGTTATTCACTTTGCAGGGCTGAAAGCGGTTGGCGAGTCGGTACAACAACCGCTAAAGTACTACCGTAATAACATCGACACCACGCTGACTCTGCTCGAATGTATGCAGGAGGCAGGCGTCAAGCAGTTTGTTTTCTCGTCTTCGGCAACGGTTTACGGCAAGGAGAATGCGATTCCATACATCGAGACGATGAAGCGCGGCAGCTGCTCCAATCCGTACGGCTGGACCAAGGTCTTGATGGAGGAGATTCTCGAGGACGCCGCAAAGGCTGATTCTGAATTGACCGTTGTTCTTTTACGCTACTTAACCCGATTGGCGCACACGAATCCGGCCGTATGGGCGAGGATCCGCAAGGTATTCCAAACAATCTCATGCCGTATATCGCGCAGGTTGCCGTCGGCCGCCGCGATCATCTCACGATTTTCGGTAATGATTATCCGACACCGGACGGCACCTGCGCCGTGATTATATCCACGTGATGGACCTCGCAGACGGTCATGTGAAAGCGGTCGAGTACGCCGCACAGCACAAGGGCGTTGAGGTATTCAACCTCGGCACTGGCACGCCGTACAGCGTGCTCGAGATCGTGCATGCATTTGAGAACGCAACTGGTGTTGCAATCAAGTATGAATTCGGTGTTCGCCGTGCAGGCGATTTGCCGGAGTTTTGGGCAAATGCCGATAAGGCGCACAGGCGCTCGGTTGGAAGGCGGAACGCGATTTGACGGCGATGTGCAGAGATACCTGGTGCTGGCAAAGCGGAAACCGAAGGATATAAGAATAAGTAATGAAGGAATCGAGAACGAATGATAGCTATTGATATTTAGTGTTATTAACTGTTATTAACTGGCGTTTTTCACCAAAGGCTTGAGATGTGTTAGGGGTTAGTTATTGTGTTTTGGGTATTATAAATCATGATTTAGGAAATGGATTGAAGAGAAAAATGTCAGATGTTTCAAAAATAACGTTTGAATATCTCCCTGAAAGTATTGTTGTTTAAAGGCAGATTTGATATAATAAATTGGTTCTATAAAAGTAGCCCAAAGTTGAGTATATTAGTTATATGCGCATGAAACATAGTGACGCTTGGGAAAATATTCAATAACATTAAGAGTGCAAGAAAGTGTTACTTAGAGAAAATAATGGGTGTCTTGACGCAGTGTATAGATGTTCAAGAAGTAGATAAAGAAAGATATCTTAAGACACTAAATATCAAAATTGAGGATACATAGATGAAAGGCATTATTTTAGCAGGCGGTAGCGGTACGAGACTGTATCCGCTGACCATGGTAACGAGCAAGCAGCTTTTGCCGATTTACGATAAGCCGATGATTTATTATCCGCTTTCCACGCTGATGCTGGCTGGAATTCGGGATATACTAATCATCTCGACACCGACGGATCTGCCAAATTTCGAACGTCTGCTCGGTGACGGCAGTCATTACGGCATCAACCTGTCGTATAAGGTGCAGCCATCTCCGGATGGCCTTGCGCAGGCGTTCACGCTTGGCGAGGAGTTTATTGGTAATGAGCCGTGCGCGATGGTGCTCGGCGACAATATTTTCTATGGTGCAGGTCTGAGTGAGCGCTTGAAAGCCGCTGCAGAGGCAGCACAGAATGGTCGGGCGACCGTATTTGGTTACTACGTCAACGACCCGGAGCGCTTTGGTATCGTGGAATTTGATGAGGCAGGCCACGTGATTTCTGTCGAAGAAAAGCCCAAGCAGCCGAAATCCAACTACGCAATCACCGGCCTGTACTTCTATGACAAGCGCGTTGTGGAGCTGGCAAAGCAGGTCAAGCCGTCTGCACGCGGCGAGCTGGAAATTACCGATCTTAACCGTATGTACCTCGAGGACGGCACACTCAATGTACAGCTTCTCGGCCGCGGCTACGCATGGCTGGACACCGGCACGATGGACACGCTCGTTGAGGCAGCGGAGTTTGTGCAGGTTATCGAGCAAAGACAGGGCATCATGATTCCGCACCCGAGGAAATCGCATATCGCCACGGCTGGATTACGCGCGAGGAACTGCTCAAATCGGCGGATACATACGGAAAATCTCCGTACGGTGAGCATTTACACCGCGTAGCAGACGGAAAAATTCGATATTAAGAAGGTAAGGGCATGGAGATTATCAAAACGAAAATTGACGGCGTTGTCATCGTGGAACCTAAGGTGTTCGGCGACCATCGCGGTTTTTTTATGGAAAGCTGGTCCAAGCGACATTTGAGGAGGCCGGTCTGCACTACGATTTCGTGCAGGACAACCACTCGTCCTCAACTGTGAAGGGCACGCTGCGCGGTATTCATTTCCAGCGCGGCGACAAGGCGCAAGCAAAGCTCGTGCGCTGCGCACGCGGCGCGGTGCTCGATGTTGCGGTTGACCTGCGTCCGTCCAGCCCGACTTATAAGCAGTGGGTTGCGGTCGAGCTGAGCGAGGAGAACAAGCGTCAGCTGATGATTCCGCGCGGCTTGTTCGACGCGTTTGTGACGCTGACCGATCATGTGGAATTTTTGTATAAGGCGGACAATTATTACGCGCCCGAGGCAGACGGCGGCATTCGCTGGAACGACCCGGAGCTTGGCATTGACTGGGCGTAACTGACCCGGTTTTGTCCGAAAAGGATACGAAATCGCCGTTTTTAAAGGACGCTGTGACTGGCTTTGAGGACTGGTAATATGAAGATTTTAGTAACCGGCGGTGCCGGATTTATTGGCGGCAACTTTGTGCATTTTATGCTCAAAGAGCATCCGCAGGACGATATTCTGTGTGTGGACGCACTGACCTACGCAGGCAACATGGAGACGCTTGCGTCTGTGATAGACAATCCGCATTTCAAGTTTATCAAGGCGGATATTGCTGACCGTGAGGCGATTTACAGCATTTTCAAGCAGGAAAAGCCAGAAATCGTAGTTAACTTCGCAGCGGAGAGCCACGTTGACCGCTCGATTGAGAATCCGTCCATTTTCCTGCAGACCAACGTCATGGGTACGCAAGTGTTGCTCGACGCGTGCCGCAAGTACGGAATCAAGCGCTATCATCAGGTTTCGACTGACGAAGTGTACGGCGACCTGCCGCTTGATCGTCCCGACCTGTTTTTCACCGAGGAAACCCCGATTCACACCTCCAGCCCGTACTCGGCGAGCAAGGCAAGTGCTGACCTGCTCGTGCAGGCGTACCACCGCACGTTCGGCGTGCCGGTGACGATTTCGCGCTGTTCGAACAATTACGGCCCGTATCATTTCCCGGAAAAGCTGATTCCGCTGATGATTGCGAACGTGCTGAACGATAAGCCGCTGCCGGTCTACGGTGACGGCAAGAACGTCCGCGACTGGCTGTACGTGGAGGACCACTGCCGCGCAATTGACCTTATCATTCGCAACGGCCGCGTCGGCGAGGTTTACAACGTCGGCGGCCACAACGAAAAGACCAATCTCGAGGTCGTGCAGCTGATTATTGCGGCGCTCGGCAAGGGCGAGATCAAGTTTGTGCGCGACCGTGCAGGCCACGATCGTGCTACGCGATCGACCGACCAAGATTCACAACGAGCTCGGCTGGCTGCCGCAGACCAGATTTGAGGACGGTATTCAGAAAACTATTCAGTGGTATCTGGACAACAAATCGTGGTGGGAAAACATTATTTCCGGAGAATATCAGAAGTATTATGAACGAATGTATGGAAATCGATAAGCCGCTTATCACCATCGTGATGGCGGTTTATGAACCGAATATGCAGTGGCTCAAGGAGCAGCTTTTGAGCCTTGAGGCACAGACGTATCCGAATCTGGAGCTGATTATCCGCGACGATTGTTCGCCGACCGTGCCGTTTGAGCAGATTTGCGAGTGTACGGCGACGTGTATTCGGTCGTTTCCATATGAAATCTCGCGCAATGAGCGCAATGTTGGCTCTAACCAGACGTTTGAGTGGCTGACGCAGCAGGCGCGCGGTGAGTATATCGCGTACTGCGATCAGGATGATGTCTGGCTGAGCGAAAAAATAGAAACGCTGTATCAAGCTATTTTATCACAAAATGCAGTAATGAGCTATTGCGATATGGCAGTTATTGATGCAAAAAGTGATGTGATTGCGACTTCATTAAGGCAAATCAGACCACGGTTAGGGTATTTAACAGGTTCTGCGCTGATGAAGTCGTATTTTTTTAGAAACTGCACGGCAGGGTGTTCTATGCTGATGCGGGCAGATATTGCAAAGCAGGTAGTGCCGTTTCCCAAACAGACAGTGGCAGACCATTGGCTTGCAATCTGGGCGGCATATAGCGGCAGTATTGCATTTGTAGATAAAGCAATGCTGAAATACCGCCAGCATTCACGAAACCAAACGGGTATTTTGAGCGGAGTAACAGATAAAGAAAGCTATCGTGTAAAACGGATACTGCCGCTGAAGGAACGTTTGAATATGCTGAAAGAGCGTATAGATGTACAGCAGAATTTACAGGATTTTGTGCAGGCCCGCATTGAAAATCGGGTTCTGGGCATTTGGAAAGGTAGAAAGTTCAGCCCGAAAGAAGCTGGATTTGAAATCATCATGAATCTGTTGCCGGAGAAATTGTTTCAGGCAATCATATCGAGGATCAGAAAATGAAAATTTTAGTTACCGGAGTAGGCGGACAGCTTGGATATGACGTATGCAAGGTTCTAGACGCACGCAAAATTGAAAACAGGGGCGTTGATCTGGCGGATTTTGACATCACGGACGCACAGGCAGCGCATGATTATATTGCCGCATACCGTCCGGATGCGGTTATTCACTGTTCGGCGTGGACCGCCGTAGACAAGGCGGAGGACGAGTTGGACAAGGTTCGTGCGGTCAACACCGAAGGTCCACGTAATATTGCGAAGGCCTGCAAGGAGACCGGCGCGAAAATGCTGTACATCTCGACCGATTACGTGTTCCCTGGTACGGGTGAACGGTTCTATGAGCCGGACGATCCGACCGGCCCGCTCGGCGCTTACGGTGCGACTAAGCTTGGCGGCGAACTGGCTGTCAAGGAGCAGCTGGATAACTATTTTATCGTCCGTATTTCGTGGGTGTTCGGCAAGAACGGCAACAATTTTGTCAAGACCATGCTGCGTCTTGCGGAGACGCACGACAAGCTGAATGTAGTCTGCGACCAGATTGGCAGCCCGACGTACACAGCGGATTTGGCGCCGCTGCTGTGCGACATGATCGTGACCGAAAAGTACGGAACGTACCATGCAACCAACGAGGGTATCTGCTCATGGGCGGATTTCGCAGAGGCGATTTTTGAACTGGCTGGCAAGAAGGTTCAGGTAAATCACATCTCGACCAGCGAGTACCCGACCCGTGCGGTGCGTCCGCTCAATTCGCGTATGAGCAAGAATAAGCTGGAGCAGATGGGATTCTCGCGTCTGCCGCACTGGAAGGACGCGCTGGAAAGATATTTGAAAGAACTGGAGATTTTGAAGTAATGCATCTTATTAAAAAAGCTCGAGCAGCTTATCAGAAATACTGGTTTCTGCTCACACAATTGGTAAGTCGAGACTTTAAGACAAAATATAAGCGCAGTGTACTTGGTGTGCTGTGGAGCATGCTGAATCCGTTGCTTACGATGGGAGTACAGTATATCGTCTTCTCAGAATTATTCCGTTGGGATATTGATAATTTTGCTGTTTATCTGCTGATTGGTACGGTAATGTTTAACTTCTTTACGGAGTCGACGGGACAGGCACTGGTTTCTATTACCGGCAGTGCGTCGCTGATTACAAAGGTATATGTGCCGACTTATATTTTCCCGGTTTCTAAAGTGCTTTCGTCGTGTATTAACTTGGGATTTTCGACTTTGGCATTGTATGCAATTTTGCTTATCCAAGGGGTACCGCTGAATATCTATCATTTGCTGATGCCGTTTGGATATGTGTGTCTGATTGCATTTGCGATTGGCATCGGACTGATTCTGGCCTCTATGATGGTATATTTCCGCGATACGCAGTTTTTGTACGGCATTGTAACGGTTCTGTGGATGTATCTGACGCCGTTGTTCTATCCGATCGACATCGTGCCGGCACGTTTTCTACCGATTATCAAGTGCAATCCGATGTTTCACTTCATTCGTTATGTGCGTAATATCATTTTGGATGCTTCGCTTCCGACGCTTCGTGCACATTTGGTTTGTCTGCTTTTTGCTTTTGGTACCTTGGGTATCGGCTGGGCAATTTTCCAGAAGGCAAAGAAAAACTTTATTCTGAATATTTGAGGTTATGTGATGATTTACGTAGATAATGTAACGATGAATTATCGTATTCAGCAGGAGAATATTAAAAGTATTAAAGAATATCTGGTCAATGTTCTGCGTGGCAAGATTTCGTATAAGGAATTTTGTGCGCTGAACCAAGTGAATCTGCATATCAACCGAGGAGAAGTGTGCGGCATTGTAGGACGCAATGGTGCGGGCAAGTCAACACTTTTGAAGGTCATCGCAGGCGTACTGACACCGACATCGGGCCATGTTCAAATCAATGGCAATATTGCCCGATGCTGGAGCTTGGTGCAGGCTTTGACCAGGATTTGACCGCAAAAGAAAACATCTTTCTGAATGGCGCGATTTTAGGCTATTCGAAGAAGTTCCTTGAGGAGAAATATGACGATATTATTGAGTTTTCAGAGCTGAAAGACTTTATCGATCAGCCGGTTCGTACATTTTCCTCCGGTATGATGATGCGTCTGGCGTTCTCTATTGCAACACTAGTAGAACCGGAAGTACTGATCGTTGACGAGATTTTGTCCGTTGGTGATGGACATTTCCAGAAGAAAAGTGAAAAACGTATGCGCGAGCTGATGAGCGGCGGTACTACGGTTCTTATGGTTTCGCATGCGCTGAAGCAGATTCGCGATCTCTGTAATCGTGTTGTCTGGCTGGAACACGGAAAGGTCATTATGGATGGACCGACACAGGAAGTGTGCGATGCATATGAGCAAACGCAGAATTGATAGCAATCGTTTGATTTCACTATGGGGGGATCGACTTATGAGTGATGAAAGAAAATATTCGGACGGTGATATTGAGAATAAATTGCTCGATATCTATCTGAACATAATGGAAATACGACTAATATTATTCAGGATCTTCCAGAGGGGACGGTATTTCATAACTTTACCAGCGCGCGGAGCAATTTGATTTCATGGTATCCGTTTTTATCGAATGATCGTGTTTTAGAAATTGGTGCTGGTATGGGCGCGTTGACAGTGCAGCTAGCTCAAATGTGCAGACAGGTTGTTGCATTGGAGCCCTCTATAAAAAGAGCACAGATTATTTCTTTGCGCTGTCAGCAATATTCTAATGTGGAAGTTGTACCGCAAGGCATTGATAAATACCGCAGTGAGGAAAAATTTGATTACGTGCTGCTTATTGGTGTATTAGAATATGCAGGTATTTCGCTAAAGGGAAATCATCCGTGGAAATCCATGCTGAATATGATTAAACCTTTCCTCAAAGAGAACGGCAAGGTACTGTTGGCAATTGAAAATAAGTTTGGATTAAAGTATTGGTGTGGTGCAGCCGAAGATCATACGGGAATTCCGTTTGATTCGATTAATAACTATCAGAAAAGCAAGGGGACTACAGATCGCTACCAAGGTACAGCAGGCGTACGTACGTTTTCTAAGGCAGAATTAAATAATATGTTTGAGCAAACAGGCTTGCGAGCATTGAAATATTATTATCCGCTGCCAGATTATAAATTTCCAATGCTTATTTTAAGCGATGAAAGTACAGATAAGCAGATGGTTGCGGACGTTAAATACAATTATCCAGAAGAGTCGTATCTGATAGCTGATCCGAGAAAGATTTTTTCAGAAATCGTTCAAAATGATTGCATGGATTTCTTTGCGAATTCGTTCTTGATAGAGATCGGGATAGAAGGATCGTCTGCGCAAGCATGCAATAGAGATACCATTACGTTAAAACGAGACTATAAACCACAATATCGTATTGACACTATTCTGGAGAAAAATATTGTATTGAGAAAGTCTGAAAATACTCTTGCAGATGAGCATCTTGCTGACTTGGTGGAAAATACAGAAATTCTGCTGGGAAAGGGTATCCCATGTGTAAAACAAATGAAGATTTGCAACGGAGCAACAGAAGCAGTTCGTGTAGATGCACCTAGGCAGATGAGGTATTTAAACAGGCAATAAATGATGAAGATTCTTTAGCATTTGAAATGCTCGAAAAACTTCGGACATATATTTTGAAAAGCGGTTCGATAGTTGAGAAAAACGGACAGGCAGTACTAGAAGAAGGTTTTCCGGATTTAACTTTTCGAAACAGCTTCTGGACGAATAACGATTTGCTGTTTTTCGATCAAGAATGGAAAACAAAATATGTATCGATGGATTTCATCATGTTTCGATCCGTCAAATACGCAGCAGGTACAGATAATGCTTTGTATCGAGCAGTGCTTCAATATTGCGGATTATCGACAGAAAGGATGCAACAGCTGGAGCTGCAAGAGAAGGATTTTCTAAACAGTTTAATGGATTCGGAAAACTGTACATGGTTCGATAAGACGATGTATCAGGACCGCTTACTTTATGAGAATAAAGTTGCGGCACAGCTTGCCAATAAAGACGCGCATATTGATCAATTGGAGCAGAGTGAACGTGACTTACAACAGAGTATTTACACACTTCAACAGGAGTTGAATGATAAGTGTGATGAAAAGGTTGTTCTGTTGCAGCAAATCTCAAATGAAAAAGCGCAAAATGTTTCTCTTACTCAGCAGCTCAATAACAAACAAGGCCACATCGAATTACTGCTTGAAAGTGACCGTGAACTAGAACGCATCAAGAACTCTCGTTCTTGGCGATACATGGGTTATGTATGGAAAATCCGTGATGTACTCATCTTGCGGGAGCAAGCGAAGAATGATTGGAAAAATCATCGTAAAGTTTGTGAAACATCCGATTCGTTTCATTGGAAAGTGCTCTCCAGCACGTATTTATAAATTCTTTATGACCTTTGAAACGCGAGGGAACAGAAGGTGTCAGCCGACGCCTTGATGATTGCCTAATCGGAAACATATTCAGAAGACACAACTGGTACTAAATGAAGTGAATTTGACGGCACAGAAAACAGCAGACGATTATGAAGTACTGTATGTTCCTGCGCAGGACAAGCCGGTCATTTCCATTGTTATTCCGGTATATAACCAGTTTGAATATACGTATCTCTGTATCAAATCTATTCTGGAGAACAGCGGCGATGTTGCATATGAAATTATCATTGCGGATGACTGCTCGATTGATTTGACAACGAAAATTGATGAAATCATTCACGGCGTACACACGATTCATAACGAAAGCAATCTTCGTTTCCTGCGTAACTGCAATAATGCGGCTAAACAGGCGCGAGGACAGTACATTCTGTTTCTGAATAATGATACGCAAGTGCAGGCGGATTGGCTTGCTCCGCTCATTGAGTTGATCGAGCGGGATGACAGCATTGGCATGGTCGGCTCTAAGCTGGTATATCCAGATGGTCGCTTGCAGGAAGCGGGCGGCATTCTCTGGCAGGACGGCAGTGCGTGGAATTATGGTAATCGTGCAAATCCGGATGAACCGGAATTCAATTATGTGAAGGAAGCTGACTATATTTCTGGTGCAGCAATTATGATCAGAAAATCACTGTGGGAAGAAATCGGCGGCTTTGACGAGCGATTTGTACCGGCTTACTGTGAGGACAGCGATTTGGCGTTCGAGGTTCGCAAGCCATGGCTGTAAAGTCATGTACCAGCCGAAATCGGTTGTTGTTCACTTTGAGGGTGTTTCTAACGGTACAGACACTACGAGCGGTCAAAAGGCATATCAGGTGACGAATCAGAAAAAGTTCCTTGAAAAATGGCAGCGGGAACTTCAGGAAAATCATTTGCCGAATGCGGTTGATCCGTTCCGCGCACGTGAACGTTCGGTACATAAGAAAATTCTGTTGATGGTTGATCATTACGTACCGCATTACGATAAGGATGCTGGCAGTCGTACGGTGTATCAGTATCTGCAGCTGTTTGTTAATCAGGGCTTCAGCGTAAAATTCATCGGTGATAATTTCTTTGCTCATCAGCCGTATACGGATACGTTGCAGCAGATGGGCGTTGAAGTGCTTTACGGACCGTATTATGCAAAGCACTGGAAGGACTGGCTGAAAGAAAACGGCAAGGACATTGGCTATGTATTTCTCAACAGGCCGCATATTTCGGTGAAGTACATCGATGCAGTCCGTGAATTCACGAATGCGCGTGTTATTTATTATGGACACGATCTGCATTTTCTCCGTGAAAAACGTGAGTATGAGTTGACCGGAGATGCAGCACTGCTGCAATCCTCGGCAGATTGGGAGAAGAAGGAGCTGGAGCTGATTCTCGCTGCTGACATGGCGTATTATCCTTCCTATGTCGAAGAACAGGCAATCCATGAGATTGCACCGCAGGCTAAGGTGAAGGCAATCCCTGCATACCTTTTCTCGGATGTGGAGGAGTGCGAATATCACTTCGATAAGCGAAAGATCTGATGTTCATCGGAGGCTTTGGCCATCGACCGAACGTGGATGCAGTGAAGTGCTGGCAAATGAAATTATGCCTGCGCTGGTAAAGAAACTGCCGGATATTCGTGTATATATTCTGGGTTCTAATCCGCCTGAAGAGGTAAAACAGCTGGCAACCGAAAATCTCTTGATTAAAGGCTTTGTCACGGATGAAGAATTGCAGGAATATTATCAGAACTGCCGAATTTCTATTGTTCCGTTGAGATATGGTGCGGGCATCAAGGCAAGGTGATCGAAGCAATGCGTTTCGGTACGCCTGTAATGACGACAAGTGTGGGCGCGGAAGGCATAAAGGGTGCAGAAAGCATTCTGGACATTGCCGATGAGGCAGCTGATTTTGTCGAGCAGCTTGCAGCATTGTACCAGAATGAAGCAGACTGGTACGCAGAAGCAAGTCTTCGTACCAGTATATCCGAGATAACTTCTCGTTTGAGAATGCGAAAAAGGTCATTGGACCAGAATTTGATTTGGAGTAAAGATATGATTATTCGATCTAAGGCACCGCTTCGGCTCGGATTGGCAGGTGGGGGTACGGACGTATCCCCTTACTGCGATTACTATGGCGGCACGGTGCTCAATGTTACGATTGATATGTATGCGTATTGCACGATTGAGCCAACAGAAGACGGGGAAATTGAATTCTACGCGGCTGATCGTAACGAACGTGTACAAGCGGATTCGGTATCGGAATTGCCGATAGAGGGAGATCTGCTGCTGCATCGCGGAGTATATAACCGCATTGTTTCTGATTACTGCGGCGGTAAGCCGTTGTCATTTAGGATGACTACCTACTCCGATGCACCGGCAGGAAGTGGTTTAGGTTCGTCCTCTACAATGGTGGTTGCAATCATCAAGGCCTATATGGAATGGCTGAATCTGCCGCTTGGGGAATATGATATTGCCGCTTTGGCATATCAGATTGAGCGTGTTGATCTGGGACTTCAGGCGGTAAGCAGGATCAGTATGCAGCGACATTTGGCGGCTTTAACTTATCGAATTCGAAAAAGATGACCGCGTCATCGTCAATCCGCTGCGAATCAAAAATTGGATTAAAAATGAATTAGAAAATTCACTGATTCTGTATTATACGGGCACTTCACGTGACAGCGCAAAGATCATTGATGAGCAGATTAAGAGCACTAAAGAGAAAAACAGTAATTCTCTTGAGGGAATGCACACACTGAAACGAGAAGCATATGTCATGAAGGAGTGTATTCTAAAGGGCGATTTCGACGGCTTTGCAGCATGCCTTCAGCGTGGCTGGGAAGCAAAGAAAAAGACCGCATCTGTAATTTCGAATCCGTTTATCGATGAGATGTACCGTTTCGTTATGGATAACGGTGCAAAGGCGGCAAAGATTAGCGGAGCTGGCGGCGGCGGATTTATGATGATTTACTGTGATCCGGTTCAGCGTTTCAGCTTGGTTGAAAAATTAAAGAAAACGCAGGGAACTGTCATGCTGACCAGCTTTACGGAGCGCGGTACGCAGGCATGGACGCTGTATGGATGACCCAATAGAAAGGCAGCTTTTATGAGAGAAACGACAATGAAAATTCTGCAGGAGTTAGAGCAAAGGTATCCTGCATTAAAAACTGTATGCCGGAAATCACACAGGCAGCCTCAGCATTGGTGTCCTGCTTCTGGCAGGATGGAAAACTGCTGGCGTGCGGAAACGGCGGCAGCGCAGCAGATTGCGAACATATTGTCGGAGAACTTATGAAAGCGTTTCGCCTGCATCGCCGTTTAGATACGGACAAGCAGAGGCAAATCCGAGAAACTTATCCAGAGCAGGCGGACGTGATGATTGCGAATTTGCAGCGAGCGGTGCAGCAATCTCCTTAGTCAGCCAGACGGCTTTGATGACGGCATTTGGAAATGACGTTTCAGCACAAATGCTGTTCGCACAGCAGGTATTGAGCTATGGTCGTCCGGGGGATTATCTGTTGGCAATCAGTACATCGGGCAACTCGGAGAATATTCTCCATGCGGCAAGACTTGCACATATTCAAGGGGTACGTGTGATTGCGCTGACGGGCAATGACGGAGGCAAACTGAAGGCATTAAGCGATATTGCTATCTGCGTACCGGCGGATATTACATATCAGATTCAGGAGCTCCATTTGCCGGTATATCATTGCCTGTGTGCCTGCGTTGAAAACGAACTTTTTGGTGAGGACTGATCATGGAAGCAATTGTATTAGCAGGCGGTTTTGGAACCCGCTTGGCGCATGTTGTATCAGATGTGCCGAAACCTATGGCACCCGTATGCAATAGGCCGTTTCTGCGTTTCATACTGGATGATCTGCAGGCAAAGGGCATCGAGCGGGTTGTACTCGCAGTTGGCTATAAGCAGGAAGTGATTCGAGACTACTTCGGCGCACATTATCGTGGAATGCAGATTGTGTATTCATCTGAGGATACGCCATTGTTTACTGGCGGCGCAATAAAAAAAGCACTGCAGTTATGCAGTGCAGAGCGTGTATTTGTTGTGAATGGAGATACCTTCTTCGATGTGGACCTGCAGACAATGCAGAGAGAAAGTGCACCGCTCGTTGTAGCCGTGAAGCGAATGAAGAAATTTTCGCGCTATGGAACTGTTCAGATTGAAGACGGTCGGATTCAGGCGTTTCGAGAGAAACAGCCGTGCGATGAAGGCTTGATTAACGGCGGTATCTATCTGGTAAATAGAACGATTCTTGAAGATTATCCTAAGGACAAGTTTTCGTTTGAGAATGAGATTCTGGAAACAAAAACAGCAGAAATAGAGATGGCTGCTGTGGAGAGCGAAGGATATTTCATCGACATCGGTATTCCGGAGGATTACGCCGCAGCACAGGAAACGATGAAAGAACGTGCTCCAATCAATAAAGCGGCTTTCTTCGATAGAGATGGTACGATCAATGTAGATATTCATTATCTGCATCGACCGGAAGATTTGCAGTTTATTGCTGGTATGCCTGAGTTCATCCGTAAATGGAATGACTGGGGATATAAGGTCATCGTAGTGACCAATCAGGCTGGTATTGCACGCGGATATTATGGCGAAAAAGAGATGCGAGCACTTCACCGCTATATGAATGAAAGACTGACGGAGTACGGAGCGCATATCGATGCGTTTTACTATTGCCCACACCATCCGGAGATTACAGGACCGTGTCATTGCCGTAAGCCGGAACCAGGCATGATCGAGGACGCGATTCAAGAGTTTGATCTTGATCCGGCACAGTGTATCCTGTTTGGCGATAGCGTGGGATGTGGAAGCAGGGAGAAGTGTGATGTCTTCGGGATAATACTTCCAGATAAAAGTGGTGTTTAAAAGGAAAAACAGGGATGTAGGATTATGAAAAAAGCGTATTATTGGATATCTGCAGTAATTTTATTAGTAATGGCTTGGTGCTTATGGAAACAGTTTTCTACAGTAATGATTTACTATGATGATTATGGATACTATTCCCTTACTTATGGGGCAGTTGGTCATAGGGGAGATATTTACTCATTAAGCGAATTGATATCATTTTTAAAAAACCATTATATGCATGTGAATGGACGTATTTTATATTTTTTCATATGGCTGCTCCTGTATGAATTCGGGAAATTAAAATTAGTTCAATTTGCTGCAGCCTTAAGTGTATCAGGAATAATTTTCTTGATATGGAAGATTATAATCTCAAATCATCGAGCTGAACCAATAAGCGCTATGTTTTTAATATGTGATTGCTACTGGCTAATTGGAATAACTATGCATCGGCAAGGAACATACTGGTTTGCTGCATTTTGGAATTACGTATTACCGTTATTACCGTTTTTGTTGTTTTGTCTATTATATTTCCAAAAGTATATACAACAGAAATCAATCGCAATCCAATTATTTCTGGCTCTATTGATTTTTACGGCGGCATTTTCTCAAGAGCAGATTGGAGTAGCAGTTGTAGGATTCACTTTGATGATTGGAATATGGGAATATGTCAAAAAGAATTTTAGTCGTTGGAACATTGGCTATATACTTGCAGCAATGATAGGTAGTTCTATTGTATTGATGAGCCAGGAATACAACAAAGGGGAGCTCAAAAGGCAATGACGGAATTGCCCTTTATACAACAAATTGCCTGCAATATTAAGGCTCTTATTACTCTTTTTTTTAATCCAAGTAATCGTTTGTTCTTGATTGCGTTATTTATTTCGTGTACTCTAATAAGTCTATTTATGCAGAAGCGAGAGACATCAAAAGTGTGGAAAGCATTGGATTGCACATTTGCTGCAGTATGCTTGGGATTAGTTGGAGTCTATATGCATACTAATCTAATTTCGAATGCTTTTCAACAACCTGTAGCAACTATAATAATAGGCTTTGTTATATTGATAGTGGGAATTATTATACAAGTATCTCGATTTTATGCAAGTAGAAAAGAATATGGTTATTTGATCATATTCTATACAGCAATTATAGCTATTGCCTGTCTGGTAGTTGTGTCTGAATTACCTATGAGATTGATGATCTTTCCAACATTCTTACTATTCGTGTTAGTAGTAGATGGGTTTGAATTATTCGATTTATGGGAGTAAATGACGTGTTTCATTAATATCTATATGTATAGTCATGTGTTTAGTTGCATGGAAGAATGGTCATAATATTTATCTTGGATATTCCCTCAATAAAAGTATTCATATGTCCAACGATCATATGCTGAGGGATGCATCTCAAAAGATAAAGAGTGGTGAAAGAATTTCTGAGATTAGATTGCAAAAAGTATCCGATATTTTATATTGCTGTGATATGCCATATATTTCAGGATTCGAGATCATGGTGCCGTGGATAAGAAACTATTATGATTTACCCTCAGAAGTCGAGTTGAGATATTTAGATATTTCGCCAGAACAAGAAGTTGGCAATACAATGGATACATGTTTTTTGCATCTGGGCATAGTGAAGATGGGTGGCTAGAGAAAGACAGCCATATTTATATTAGTTCTGGGAATAGTGGTATTCTAAATATTGAGTTGTACGAACCAAAGGAAGAATATCAGACAATGCAGGGAAGGATGGAAATAAACGGAACTAGTTATAATTTATCGCTAGATGGAGAACATACAAAGCTTAATTTTAAAGTAAATCCGAACGAATTGCTAGATATCTATATATCAATGGATGAAGATTATCAAGGAGACGGAGGAGATAAAAGACGATTGAGTGTATTGTTGATGGATATTCAGGGACAGTAGAGAGGTGAAGAACGAATGCAAAAACTTTCCTGTATCATCCCCTGCTACAACGAAGAAGCGGCGTTGCCGTATCTCCTGCAGGAAATACGGAAGGTGGCAGACAACATGTCCACCACCTTCCAATTGGACTTTGAGATCCTTTTTATAAACGACGGTTCGCGTGACAAAACTTACAGATCCTGCGTCAGGCGGCGCATGAGGACAAACGTATCCGATACATATCCTTTGCACGAAACTTCGGCAAGGAGGCCGCAATGTATGCAGGTTTCCAGAATTGTACAGGTGCCTATGCCGTGGTTATGGACGCTGATCTTCAGCATCCACCGGCCATACTGGCGGATATGTACCGTGCACTAACGGAAGAACACTATGATATTGCAGCTGTCGGCGCGTTGACCGTAAGGGCGAGCCAGCCATTCAGAAGCTTTTTTGCTCGGTGCTTTTTATAAAATCATCAATAAGATTTCGAAAGCGGAGTTTGTAGATGGTGCCTCGGATTTCCGAATGTTAAATAGACAAGCCATCAATGCGTTGTTAGAGATGAAGGAATATAATCGATTTTCCAAAGGTATTTTCGGCTGGATTGGGTTTAAAACCAAATGGATACCCTATGAGAATGTAGAGCGAGTAGCAGGAGAGACAACTTGGTCTTTCTGGAATTTGCTGTTGTATTCTTTAGAAGGATTTGTAGCGTTTACCACGATACCGTTATCTATTGCATCTGTGATGGGCATTGCTTTTTGTATAATTGCGCTTTTGTGGATGGTAGGCATTATTCTGAAGACACTTATCTTCGGTGATCCGGTTGCAGGTTTCCCAACATTAGCATGTCTATTGTTACTAATCGGCGGTTCGATTCAGCTCTCGTTGGGTATCATCGGACAATATTTGGCAAAAACGTATTTGGAGACTAAGCAGCGGCCAATTTACATTGTGCAGGAAACGGAAGAGGCTTGCAGATGAAAAAGTTTTTAGATGCTACACTTATTCGATTTGTGATTGTAGGTGTAATCAACACTGTCGTTGGTACAGCGATCATGTTCGGTCTGTATAATTTGGCACACTGTACATATTGGGTCTCCTCGGCATCGAATTATATTCTGACGAGTATTTTGAGCTTTTTCCTTAATAAGTTCTTCACGTTTCAAAACAAAGAGAAAAGCATAGGTCAGGTTGTGCGTTTCGCAGTAAACATTGCGGTATGCTATCTGCTTGCTTATGGTATTGCGAAACGCTTTGCCTTCACCTGCTGAGCGGTGCGGCAGCTACTGTGCGTGATAATGTTTCGATGCTGGTAGGCATGTGCCTGTTCACAGCGTTTAATTACTGCGGTCAGCGATTTTTTGCATTCAAGAAGTGATGATTAGAGAAAGTACGCTATTACATAATCCCTATACAGAGGTGTACAATGATTGAAAAATGCAGAAAAATAGGAAGTAACATCATTGATTTAATTGCAGTTTTGCTAATTGGTTTTGTTTTTATTGCAAATCTATTAAGAACATGTAGAGTAAGCTATGATGATGCCGAAGTCGTATCCTATTCGACTTCGACATGTTATGTGTTTTTTGTTCTTATATTACTGCTAAGTGTATATTGTTATTTGCGTATAACAACAAAAATAGATATTGAATCAATTATTAAAGGATTTTCTATTATATATATCATTGCAGGACTCTATATAATATTTAATACGACTCCTTTTATAAGAGCGGATGCTGCAGCAGTTTGGGGAACAGCAAAAAATTTCTTGGACGGCGATTTTTCGGGATTGTTGAAAGAAAATTACATAGGTCTTTTTCCATTTCAACTAGGTATGGTAACCTACGATGAAATATTACAATTGTTTACAGAAAATGAAAAAATTCTCTATACAGCACATAGTAATCCCCTGCTACAAGGAGCAGGAGGTTTTACATGAAACCGCAAGCCGTTTAAAGGTCAAGATGGAGAGCCTGATTGCGGCAGGCAAAATCAGCTCGGAAAGCCGCGTCATGTTTGTCAACGACGGTTCTTCAGACAACACCTGGCCGATTATCTGCGAGCTGCACGAGTCGGATCCGCTGTTCTCTGGCATCAATCTGTCACGCAACCGCGGTCACCAGAACGCACTTTTAGCCGGTCTTATGACTGCCAAAGACCTTGCCGATATGGTTATTTCCATGGATGCGGATTTGCAGGATGACATTGATGCGGTTGACGCGATGGTGGACAAGTACCACGAAGGTTGCGATATTGTCTACGGTGTCCGTTCCTCCCGCGAGAAAGATACGTGCTTCAAGCGGTTTACCGCCGAAGGATTCTATCGCGTAATGAGCTTTCTGGGTGCCGATACCGTGTTCAACCATGCCGATTACCGCTTGATGTCCAAGCGGGCGTTGGAGGGCTTGGCACAGTTTAAGGAAGTCAACCTTTTCCTGCGCGGTATTGTACCGATGATCGGCTACAAGTCCGACGTAGTTACTTACGAACGAGGTGAGCGCTTTGCAGGCGAGAGCAAGTATCCTCTCAAGAAAATGCTTGCCTTTGCGATGGAGGGCATTACGTCTCTGTCGACCAAGCCAATTCGCTTTATCGCTACGCTTGGCTTTGCAGTATTTGCCGTGAGCATTCTCATGCTGATTTACTTTATCGTTCGATGGGCGATCGGCGCTACCGTTCTTGGATGAGCCAGCGTGATCTGCTCTGTTTGGGCAATCGGCGGTCTGATCTTGCTGTCCATTGGTGTAATCGGCGAGTACATCGGCAAGATCTATCTGGAAATCAAGGCGCGCCCGCGCTTTATCATTCAGGATATTCTGGATGATAAGTTTCACTCGTGAGGTTCGCCATGAAATCAAAGATTATCAATAATACATTGGTCAAATTCCTGGCGGTAGGCGTGCTGAATACCATCATCGGCGCAGGCACGATGTTCCTGCTGTACAATCTTGCACATGCGTCGTACTGGCTGTCATCGGCGGCCAATTATGTTGTTGGCGGCATCATTCAGCTTTTTCCTCAACAAATACTTTACGTTTGAAAGTAAAGTATGGTCATGGTCGCAGGTTTGGAAGTTCGTTCTGAATGTTACGGTATGCTATATTCTGGGTTACGGTCTGGCAAAGCCGCTCGCGTTGAAGGCGCTTGCCGGTCAGAGCGTCAATGCGCAGGAAAATATTGCTATGCTGATAGGTATGTGCCTGTATACCGGATTTAATTATCTGGGACAGAAGTTTTTCGCGTTTAAGAAGAAATAAAAGATAGGTAAAAGAAGATGAAAGGTCTAATCTTAGCCGCCGGCAAAGGCACGCGCCTTTACCCGATGACAAAACCGATGAGCAAGCCGTTGCTCCCGGTTTACGACAAGCCCATGATTTATTACCCGCTTGCAATTCTCATGCAAGCGGGCATTTCCGATGTCATGGTAATCGTTCCGCCGAACGAAACAGACACATTCCGTGCGCTGCTCGGCGACGGAAGCCAGTTCGGCATCAGTATTTGCTATGCAGAACAGCCTGTCGCGCGTGGTATTGCGGACGCACTGCTCATCGGCCGCGAGTTCGTGGGAGACGACTCTGTATGCCTTGTGCTGGGCGATAACATCTTCCACAGCGATACGGTGCGTGAAGTGCTCTGTAAGGGCGCACAGCAGCAGAACGGTGCAACGGTATTCGGCTACTGGGTCGAGAATCCGCGCCGTTCGGCGTGGTAGAGTTTGACGAGGATGGCCGCGCAATTCGATTGAGGAGAAACCGCGTCATCCGAAGAGCAACTACATAATCCCCGGCATTTACTTTTATGACAACCAGGCGATGGAAATTGCGGCAAACCTTACACCATGCAGCGCGGCGAGCTGGAAATCACAGACGTAAATCTGGAGTATTTACGCCGGGATCAATTGCAGGTGCTCCCGCTCGAGCGGGACGTCGTGTGGCTGGACGCTGGCACAGCAGACAGCCTGATGGACGCCGGACAGACTATTCGAAATATCCAGGCTGAAACCGGACGCTATGTCGGCTGCCTGGAAGAGCTGGCCTTTAACCAAGGCTGGCTGACAGCCGAACAGGTGCACGAGGCTGGGCAAGAGCTCGGCATGACGCTTTATGGACAGTACTTACAGTGCTTATAACGGAGGGTATAAAATAACAGTTTTGTTAGCAGGCGGCGCAGGCTATATTGGATCGCATACCGCTGTACAGCTTTTGATGAGTGGACACGACGTAGTAATCGCAGATGATTACAGCAACAGTTGTCCGGAGGTTATCAATCGTATAGAAGAAATCACCGGAAAGCAGGTTCACGCCTATGAGACTGATGTAAAGGATAAATTTAAGGTACAGCAGATTTTCGCAGAAAACAAAATTGACTGCGTGATTCACTTTGCTGGTCTGAAGCAGTCGGTGAGTCGGTACAGCAGCCGCTGAAGTATTACCGCAACAACATTGACACCACACTGACGCTGCTCGAGTGCATGCAGGAGGCAGGTGTCAAGCAGTTTGTTTCTCGTCCTCCGCGACGGTTTACGGCGAGGAGAATGCGATTCCGTACATCGAAACGATGAAGCGCGGCAGCTGCTCCAACCCGTATGGCTGGACCAAGGTCATGATGGAAGAAATTCTTGAGGACGCGGCAAAGGCTGACCCGGAACTGACTGTCGTTCTTCTGCGCTATTTCAATCCGATCGGCGCACATGAGTCCGGTCGTATCGGCGAGGACCCGCAGGGTATTCCGAACAATCTGATGCCGTATATCGCGCAGGTTGCCGTCGGCCGCCGCGATCATCTCACGATTTTCGGTAACGATTACCCGACGCCGGACGGCACCTGCCGCCGCGATTACATCCATGTGATGGATCTTGCGGACGGCCATGTAAAGGCGGTCGAGTACGCCGCGCAGCACAAGGGCGTGAGGTGTTCAATCTTGGTACCGGCACGCCGTACAGCGTTCTGGAGATTGTTCACGCATTTGAGAACGCGACCGGCGTTGCAATCAAGCACGAGTTCGGCGCACGCCGTGCAGGCGACCTGCCGGAGTTCTGGGCGAACGCAGATAAGCCGCAAAGGTGCTCGGCTGGAAGGCAGAACGTGACCTGACGGCTATGTGCAGAGATACATGGCGCTGGCAGAGTGGGAATCCGGAAGGGTATACTTCTGGAAATTTAATAAATACTATCAAGTTTAATACTGTACAACTCAGTTCAACATAAGTGTTGGTTTTCTTATATTTATATATAGGAAAATCTGTTCTGATTAGGCAGCAGTGATGCCCCAGCCGAAAGGGCAGTGGATGTTATCGAATTGCCACTTCCAATACTTTGTGAACGATATGACACGAACTGTATGGCTGGCCATGATTCTCCGTGGGCTGTAGTCAAAGATGATTCGATTACAGAAATTTGCAATAAGCTATCATTTTAGGATCGCTAGATAAATATTATCGCGGGAATTGCGTAGTATATTTACATTAAAGTTCTGGCATTTTATTGCGGTATAGCAAAACTGAAACGCGAGAAAGGCGGTGCTGAAAGTCTGCGCGGAGGGAGCTCTTGTGGTGATTTATACACGGAAAGTGTTATACAGTGTTGGAAGAAATGCTGGAAATTATAAATTTGTAGTATAATTTATAAAAATAGAGTAGTACACATAATTGTTGAGAATGTGAAGGGCACTTGAAAGGAAACTATGCACATGGATAAGAAATATCAGGTGTTTATAAGTTCTACATATAAGGACTTAATAGAAGCAAGAGCGAAAGTGCGTGATGCAATTCTTTCAATGTATTATTTTCCAGTGGGAATGGAGCTATTTGGTGCAGCAAATGAGGAACAATGGCAGATAATCAGTGAAACTATTGATTCTTCCGAGGTATCTATATTATCCCAATGAAAAAAGGTGAATTTAAAGCAAAGATTGAGTTGATGTGTGCGGAGTATGAAGATCCAGAAAAACAGAATTGATCTTTGTATGTCAATGACAATATATTATAGATAATAAAAAGTAGATGTTGCGCAGATAATGCTTGTTGCTTGACAGTATTTTATGTGATTACAGAGATATGAAAAAATAAATTTATTAGGTATTAATTATTATGGATAGTATTTTAAGACTTGCAAAAAAATATTCAAAAGATGATCATATATATCTTCTCCCATGTGATGATAATAATATTTTAGAAAATCTCAACTTTCTATATGATGAAAACTGGGAAACGCAAAGGACATCTTATCCATATGAAATATTAACATATCTATTTGATAGTTATTATGTTCTACCGCAGAGACCAGATTTGGCGGCACTTTTCTGCTGGCAAGCAATTAACCACTCATATTATGTTCAGGAATTGAGCGACAGCAATATAAAATTGCCAAGATACAAAGGGTATTGAGATTGTTCGAGATGCAATTTTAGAAAACTGGAATAATAAATATAAAACAATTTTAGAGCCTTTTTTTAAGAAGTTACCCAATAAGACATTTCATTATGTGGCGTCATATATGCTTAAAGGATATGCGATGGAGAAGAATGGAATTGCAGAAAAGTACAGAGCATCTTCATATAAATCGTTAAAACGAAAGATTTCAGCGCTATTGGAAATCTTAGATAATGCTTATGGAAAGCATACTGCCAGATTTGTAATCCGATACTTGATGGGAATGTGGTGAATTTGGGGATTAATGAAGCTGATAAAGAAAAAAGTCGAAGAATAATATTGAATTTAGTATGAAAATCGGCTAAAATATAGCCAGATCATGTTTGTATACAAAGTACAAAGGAACGAAAAGTACAAAGGATGGAAGGTGAATTTATGCGTTTACGTGCATGCAGATATCTGGGACTGGATGTTCTTCGCAAAAGAGAGGATGGATATCATGAGGTTCGAATGATCATGCAGACGATCCAGATGTATGATCTTCTGGATATCCGGAAGAAGGAAGAACCGGGGATCTCCTTATCTACCAATCTTCCATATGTCCCGTCAGATGAAAGAAATCTGGTATATAAAGCAGCAAAACTTCTTATGGATGAATTGATATCAAAGAAGGCCTTTCTATGAAGCTGACGAAATTTATTCCGGTGGCAGCTGGTATGGCTGGAGGAAGCTCGGATGCACTGCAGCATTTGTAGGAGTGAATCGCC